>ERZ779874.12-NODE-12-length-200328-cov-39.930395_pt1 | contig 200328 bp, 171 predicted proteins | sample MGYA00511031_ERZ779874 | MGnify/ENA primary metagenome ERZ779874 (study PRJEB29588, sample SAMEA2156850) | human gut metagenome | biome: human gut; feature: human-associated habitat; material: faeces | place: Denmark | collected 2008/2010 ...
GGGTTTGCGAAGAATTTGATAATCAAATATAACAGTTATTAAATTTCCTAAAATAAGTGAAATATCAACTGGAATTTGTTATTTATATCCTCTTAATAAATCTCTTTTGTTCTTTGTCATCTCTATATCCATTAGTCCTATAGAACTTATGCGCTTCAACTCGAGTGGTTCCAGAATTCAAACGAACAAAGTGAATATTTTTTTCTTCGCTCCATTGTTCAACAGCTTTCAATAACAGACTACCAATCCCTTTATGACGATATTCCTCAGCCACTGCCAAGCCCAGAATATTTACCATTGTATCATAATACAATACATCATACTTTTCTGCATGAACAAAGCCAACTACCATATTATTTATTTCCGCAATGAATACAATTTCTCTTGAATCATCCAATTTCTTCATTTTTGACTGCACTAATTCTATTCCGCAGGTATAGCCTAAATCCTCGCCACAAATCTTGCATATTGCAGCACTATCACTTGCCTTAGCTTTTCTAACCACAAACACTTATATCCTCCTATAAATTCCGATTTTCACGTTAGGTTTCATCCAAATATATTTCTATTTTGCTGAATACCTTATCTTTACAGAAATCAAACTCAGGAGTCTTTTTGATATAGCTGAATATATCTTCTTCAATATCCTCATTCCATATAGTTCGTTGAAAATCTTTATTTTCTTCCGTTGGAATATATAACACATCCACATGAATTTGATAATACTCTTCCTCATCATTAGGAAATTGTCTAACCAAAGAAAAGTTAAACATAGGTTTTCCTGTAAAAGAATAGGTTCCTGTTTCAAATAAAATCATATCTTCTTTAAGTGGCATATTACACATCTCTTCGAACACGCTTACTATGTGTTCCAGGCTAGAATTATCTGAAATGCTATTTTGCAAATATCCTAATAAACTTTCCTTTGATATCTTCTTAAATCTATCAAATAATCCCATTTGAACCCTCCTGTAATTTGTACTTATAGGCTCAGCATAAGCCCCAATATCATATGTAATATATTATTACAACAAAACCATAACCCATGTTGTAATATCGTTCTGATTCCATAAAAGACTAAATAACCGCCTTGCCTATTTCCTCAGCATCTGCATCAGCAAATAATATAAATTCTTTGATGATTTCATCATATGTATATTGTCTTTTATGTGATTTTTTCATCGAATGTATTATATACTGATTATCTTCAGTGATTTTAACACGAACATAATGATTATTTTTCCAAAAAGATACTCGGCTTCTATATTTCGTATTTTTCTTCCATGCAGCATTTTCTTTTCGCTCATTAGGCGTCAGCGAAGATAAAGGACTGTTGACCAATATCATTTTGCGTTCTTATACGAAAGCAAAATATGGCTTGGCGCAAACAATATTGCTGCGATAAGCAACAGAATTGATCTGCTCATAATTCCACTAAACAAGAACAAAACTGAGGGAATAACAGATAGCGCCAGTGCTCTGAATATGCTGCTCTTCTTAAAGCAAATTATCCAAATTGCACAATACAACACTACTAATATCGCGTCCACAATAAGGTATATGGCAAATGCTTCGTCAGACCACCACCCGAACCATGTTCCAGGAATGTTAATTATCATAAAACCAAAGCAGCCAAACCTTCCTATCTGTTCTACAACCTCAACATATCTATTGCTCCATTTGTTTTGAAATCCCTCTTTGCATCTAACTGCAAAAATAATATTGGGTATCATAATAACTGCAATCATTATCAGTCCGAATATATTTAACCAGTCCATATCTTCCTCCATAAATTCACATCACCACATGCCCTTGTCTGGGCGCACCACTGAATTTTATCTGATATTATCATAAAATCTCTGCAACACGATTGCCAACTCTTCCGGAGCTTCTATGTTTGCTTCATGACCTGTTTTCGCAAGTTCATGGAAACAGGCGTTGTTCAAATATTGGCAAAGTTCTTTTGAAGTTTTTTTGTTTGCAGTGTCCTTTTCCCCACAAATGAGCAATACCGGACAAGACACCTTATGCAGGGAGTCACTGAAATCCAATTCAGCCATCGTCCCGCACAGGCTGATAACATCCGCTTTTTTGAAACCCATTTTACTGAATGCCGAATTCGGCATAAGATGAAACAACATATTCTGAACTTTCAATAATTTTTGAGGCATTTTATACTGTGCTGCAATTAATACGAGCGACTTTACTTTATCTGGGTGGTCTATCGCATAATTAAGTGCCAAAACAGCGCCTAGAGAAAGCCCACATAAGACAATTTCATCGTTCACATTGTCACATTCTGATGAGAATGCCGAATATAATTCCTTATATGTAGCAGATTTTCCTTCTAACATCTCTGCCAAACTTAATTTGACACTACTTTCCGATACCTTCGTTTCTTTTATTACTCTATTCCAACTGTCTGGTTTTTGTCCTAGTCCATGCAAATATAAATACTTCATATATTGTTGCTCCTTCAACCCCCAATTTACAAATTACATACCGCATATAGTGCCATCCATTCCTGATCCATATACCTTAGAGTTGAAAAACATACAGCTTTCTCAGGATGGAATTTATCGCAATATGCTTTTAGACTCTGCGACCTTATATTCGTTTCTGCCTTTACTTCAATAGGTATAATTGCTCTGTAAGCGCACCCTTAAATTCTATAAAAATATCATTTCCTTCCAATATGGATGTCGCTGGCAACTCACTTAATGCCCCCCAGCAATCCGACATAATGGAATAGTCTTTTGTCTTTAATTCATCTGCAAGTTTTTTCTCGCCCATAGCATATAAAAACTCTCTAAAGTTAAGAGGATATAGATCCAACAGGTCAACTTTACCAACCGGATACGACACGCCCTCATGAATTGCCACCCCAAGCAGCGAACCAGCAGCTATAATATGATATTCTGGTACTTCTTCGCAGAAATATTTCAAGGATTCTAAGGCTTTTGGTGCGTTCTGGATCTCATCAAGAATAATCAATGTATTCCCTGGAGTAATTGTTGCTCCTCCTCATGTGGGGACGTTCCTTCTCAATAGAATTCCAGCCTGTGCTCCACCAGCTCACTTCCCTCATATACGAGCTTGAGTGAGAAAAATCTCTCCTCCCCTTCAAGCAACAGCTTCAGAAATATCGCATCCCCGCTCCACGTCGGAAGTGTTGGCACGATCTCTTTATCTATCCACTGAAGGTCCCCCTCATCGCATATCTGAACTTCCCCATCAAATCCATCTGCGGTGAACAGGCACATAAGCTCATTCTCACACTCATTGCTGATAAATGTCACCAGCCCTCTGAATCTATACGATGTAAGCGTAAGTCCCGTCTCCTCCTTTATCTCCCTGAGAAGGCAGTCTTCAGGACTCTCACCCTCCTCGGCATGTCCACCTACACCGATCCATTTGCCTTTATTAATGTCCTTCTCCTTCTTTGTCCTGTGGAGCATCAGGTATCTTCCATCTTTCTCTATGTAACAAAGTGTTGTCATCTTCATATTAACCTCCCAGGAACGTCCCTACTTATTCACTATGTATATTCCTGCGCACACCAAAACCAGCGACACCAGGCTTACCGGGCCAAGTGCCTGCGCACCCTCGCGGAGCAGCCATGCCGACAGTATCACGCCGAACACCGGATTCATAAATCCAAATACTGCAACTCTGGATATGGGATTGTACTTGAGCAGCATTCCCCACAGAGAATATGCCACCGCCGATACAAGAGCCAGATATATAAGCATCAAAACTCCTTCAGTGGATACAGTACTGAGTCTGCCTCCCATAACAAAACCGGCAGCCGACAGAATCATTCCGCCAAATATAAACTGGTAGCCACTGAGCATGACCGGATTGTGTTTTGCCGAATATCTCTTCAAAAATACCGATGAGAACGCATAAGCCACTGTCGACAGAAATATCGCACCCTCTCCTGACAGGCTCATCTGAAAGTTCATTCCGTTCATATTTATGAGGACAACTCCCGCAAATCCAACCAGACAGCCAAGCATCTTCTTCGCAGTTACATTTTCCTGATGGAATATGAATCCTGACACTATGATGGCAACGAATACATTTACTGCCTCTATGATCGAGGCCTTGACTCCGCTTGTGTGCGCGAGACCTATATAAAAGAACAGGTATTGTATGACTGTCTGCAGCATAGCAAGCCACACTATTTTGCCGGCGCAGCCCTTCTCCGGCTTTATGAACTTTCCTTCCAGCAGACTTCCAAATATCACGGCAAGGATTCCCGCCAGCACGAATCGCATACCGGCGAACAGTATCTGTGCCGACGTATCCGCACTCTCTATATTCCACAGTCCATAACCTATCTTTATACAAGGAAACGCACTTCCCCACAACAGGCAGCACAGCATGGCACCGAACCACACAACACTGGTCTTCTGCATCCATTTGTCGTTTATCTCTATCTTTTTCATATTTACTTCTCTCTCGTGTCTTTTATATCATAGACTAACAACATTATATACGATTATAACTGCCAGTCTATATTCTTTGCATTCTCAGCAAGCAGCAACCTGGTCGCAAGCTCTTCATCATCCAGTTCTACATAGTCACCATTTGCATAATATCTCCACTCGGCTGTCATCTTTTTCCCTGTAAAGTTCGTCTCCCTTATGACCCAGAACTGTTTTGGAGACAATCTCTCCTGATTATTTTTCATCAACGTATAGCACTCTGTGTACTTGCAATTCTTTACTAGTTCCTTGACATCCATAAATGTCTCACGATTCTGAACCTGACATATAAGCAGACTGCAATTCTTCTTTGGTTTTCTCTGTACCCTCTCAATGGATATATCAAACCATGAACACAGTATCATATATATCAATATGTATACAAACAAATATGCTATGGAAAATACGACATCACCTTTATCGCCAATAATCTTGTATAGGAACCATTTATTAAAATAGAACAGGATCACGCCAGTCAGAAATGAACATAAGATCAGATCTGTGAACCACTGGCCGGCTATGATCAGCCCATGTGTGTTACGTGAATCTGATAAAAAGCGCAGTATCCATAGAATCAACAGTGTGCCAACCGCCAACACAAGAGCCGCTATGCCAAGATGCACACCTGAGTCAAATATCCAATGCCAGTTAAGCGGCAATTTTATATGTTTTATATCTTGCAAGAGGTACTGCACATCAGGATTCCACACCGTATTGCCCCAATATATGAATCCCCATACTGCACCTATCACAAATAACAAAATCTCCTTTTTCCATCTTCCCCTCATAATGTACCTCCATTCTTAAGCATCTTTTATTGTATATATATGGAAAGTATATTTTTATACACGAAAAAAGTCAATTTTCTTTCCCCATTGGCGCGACTTGTTTTTGGCAAATATTTCTTCAATTATCTCCTCGTATATGATATGCTCTAGTTAGTTTATGCTAACCATATAGATTATTTACAAGGGGGATTACATGGAACAGAAAGAAAAAATTAAATACCAAAGGAACTGCCTGCTGGGCGCGCTCGGCGCAGCGCTCCTGATCGTGGGGGATCTGTGTATCAGCATAGTACCCGCATCACCCGCGGACAAAGGACTTTATGTGAGGGGGGCATATCTGAACGGGGATTTCCAGCTGTGGAGAGTGGCTCTGCTGCTTGTGACAGGTCTTGTCGGTATGTTCTTCTATGCATTTGGCATAGACGCCATATCGGAGCAGATACTTCCCAAGTACCGCAAGACGAGGGCACTCGTCAAATACGCAGGGCTCATGTATGTCGCGTCCGCCGCAACACTGCATTTTCTCGTGGGAACACTCGCTTACTGGGTAACCTATCTGTCTGAACACATTGGAAGAGAACAGGCCATCGCATATGTTGACGACTACTACAATCTGCTCTTTCCAGCCGTCAGCATAGTGTACATACCTACGGCACTGCTCATGCTCACAAGTCTTATATCGCTGCTGGCAGGCAGAACTGTCATGAAGAGGAGCATGATCGTATTTCACATCATCACATGGCAGCTTATATTTGTGCTCATTCCTGACATCAGACAGGCCATGGGCGCCGACATATCCACACTGGATTATGTATTCAGTCAGGCATCAGGAAACACCGCCTGCCTCATCTGGCTAGTTGCCAGCTTTGTATATTCTAAAAGAAACAGCAATTAACAACCGTCTCCAAACTAATTCAAACATATAAAAAGTTCCATGCATCTGCACCGTGCAGACACATGGAACTTTCTTATTACTCTATATTAACTTCAACCTACAGCATACCCTCTTTTATGATATCGTGGTCTCTCAGTACCTTTTCAATCACCGTGCCCTGGATCTTCTTAAGTATAGGTCTCTTGAGCTTGTTCAAAGGTCCAAGATTTATCTCAAGCGGAGATTTGCCATCCATGAGCTTCACGCTGCTGTCCAGCAGTTCACGGATATCGTACACACTTCCCCACACCTCAGGAACACCTCTGTCCACGCCGAGAAGTCCATACACAGCCTCCATGGCTGTTCTGACAGAATACTCTGTGGTGAACACTGTGTCACGAGGAGTGTCGGCGAACTGTCCGAGGAATGCAAAGTTGGTGCATCCATCCGGAATTACGTCTGGTCTGTCGCCCTTTGCCCTTGGCATGAAGAATGCGGTGATATATGGCATCATAGTTGGCACACAGACTGCGCTGTTTGTGGCCAGTTCCTCGATCTCATCTTCTGGCACTCCCAGATGATAGAGCCACTCCTCCGTGATCTCCTTACCGGTACAATCCTTCATAGGCTTCTTGATATAATCGCCCGGAACATCTGTGAACAGGCCATATACCCATACACACACCTTATCCTTGTCCTGGGTCTTGAACTGTCCCTGTCTGTTGATGGTCCAACTCATCAGCCAGCTTGAATCCTGACAGCTCACGATACCACCCGTGACAACCTTTCCTGTTCTCGGATCACGCTTGCAGATATCCACGATGTATGGGATGATCTTGTCGTCAAGCGTTGTTACTGTGGCCGACTCCCAGTTTGTCTTAGATATATCAGAACAGAACTTCTCAGGATGGCCAAATGAAGGATCCTGTGCAGCTATGTTCTTCCACAGGCTCCAGCAGCCGCTTGTTCTCACCTCTGCGTCACCATTTGGCGCATGATTCTGATCACCGTAGATAGTTCCCTCCGTGCAGCTTCCATTTGTGACAAATACAAGATCGTTCTCAGTGAGCGGGATCCCCTTCTCAGTTCCGTTTACCCTGCACTCGATGGTCTTTGCTATCTTCTTGCCGTCTCTCATGTCAAATATGACATTTGTGACCTCCGTGTTGTACTGGAATGTCACGCCCGCCGCCTCAAGATACTTCACCATCGGAAGGATCAGCGACTCATACTGGTTGTACTTCGTGAACTTGAGGGCCGAGAAATCCGGAAGTCCTGAGATGTGATGTATGAATCTCTGGAAGTAAAGTTTCATCTCCAGCGCACTGTGCCAGTTCTCAAATGCGAACATCGTCCTCCAGTACAGCCAGAATGTTGAATCAAATACCTCATCGTCAAATACATCCTCTATCGTCTTGTCATACAGATCCTCATCCTTTGTCATGAAGAGCTTCATGATTTCCATACAGCCCTTCTGGCTCAGATTGAATTTGCCATCTGTGTGGGCATCCTTGCCTCTGTTCACTGTTGCTCTGCACAGTGAGTAATTTGGATCCTCCTTGTTCAGCCAGTAATACTCGTCAAGAACCGATGCCCCTGGTGTCTCTATGGAAGGTATACTTCTGAACAGATCCCACAGGCACTCGAAATGGTTCTCCATCTCACGTCCACCTCTCATGACGTAGCCTCTGGCAGGATCAAATATTCCATCGCACGCACCGCCCGCTATATCCATGGCCTCAAGAATATGGATATGTGAGCCCGGCATCTGTCCGTCACGTACAAGGAAGCAAGCTGCTGCCAGTGATGCAAGACCACTTCCCACTATATATGCGTTCTTGTCATCCACACCCTCTGGCTTTCTCGGTCTGGCAAATGCCTCGTAGTTACCATTTGTATAATAGATTCCCTTACTGTTCTTCTCATGCTTTCCGCGCTCCGTATTGCGGTACTCAGCATGTTCAGCCGCAGCCTTATCCTTCTGAACTTTTGCCTTATTATGATTTTTAACTGTGAGAGCTGCTGCTCCTGCGCCGGCTGCTGCCACCGCTGCTATCCCGATTCCCAATTTCTTCTTTGACATAAGCAATTCTCCTTTCAGTTTGCCGTCTATATCCATCTCATGCCCCTATAATAGCTTGCCCAATTTTTATTTCATATTTACAAAAAAAGTGGAATGATAAAATTTTTATCATTCCACCCGTTTTGTATAACTCTATATTGCATATGTACTCTAGCGATACCTTCTATCGCCGCCCTTCTGCCTGTAATATGCCGCCTTGTTCTCGTACATTCTCTCATCTGCAGCCTTTACTATCTCGTCAAATGACTCCCAGTCCTTCTCATCACTTGACACATAGCCACATGATATCGATACGGATTTCACCAGCTGTCCAGACCATCCACGCACAACGTCATCAAACTCCTGCTGCACTCTCTTCAGCCTTCTGGTATTTACAAAGATGATGGCTGCAAATTCATCACCGCCCATCCTGTACACCTTACCATAGTTTCCAAAACACTGCTCCATACACTCGGCAGCACCCTGAAGCAGTTCATCTCCAGCCGCATGTCCCAGGGTATCATTCACTGGCTTAAGCCCATTTACATCCATGGACACATACACATATACAGAATCTCCCGGCAGCTCCCTGACATCATCTATATATGCGCTCCTGTTATAACATTTTGTGAGCTCATCTGTATAAGACCTTCTTATCAGCTTCTGCTCCCGTTTCTTATCTTCATCTATGTTTCTGGTGGTAAATATGACTTTTAAAGGACGTCCGTCCTCGTCAACATCTATCGATATAAATGACAGTCTGAACCATCCAAGATCCTTCACCATGAACTCACCTGATACAATCTTTTTCTTGATCAGCCTGTCCCCAAGACTATCAAGATCCATGAATTTCTGGGCACTTGCCTGATGTTCATCCACAACCACCTTATGAACGATCTTCCTCATAAGTTCCTTCGCCCCTGCTGCCCGCTCACCAGCCCTCAATATCAGGTCTCCTGCGGTATAGAGTGCAAATGTATCATGTTGAAGATCAAGCATATGCATGCTGTAATACATCCCCGACATGGATGTCAATATTGACAGCTGTTCATTTCTCTCCCGGTTCGCATGTATCACCTTCATCACCATGCTTACCACCAGGCCGGCGGCAAAACACAGATACAGTGCCATGATAACCATGATTGCCATATTACTCCGGCTATTCACATCCATTCTATATATGACCCCGATCACATACTCTCCGGATCTTCGGAATACACATCTGTTTCTAAATCCATTAATCCTTCTTATGCCTGTAAAACTGTCTTCATCGTCCGGCAACATATCATCAGTCACCGAAATGCCGATCTCATCAAGAGTAAGCCCTACTACCGGTTCATATGAACATCCATATATTTCTCCCGATTCGCCATCTGCCACTACAACACTCAGACCATCATACATAGGCATATTGGCAACCACCGTGGATATCTCATTCTGTTTTACTTCATTCAGAAGTCTTCTCGGCTCGATTCCAACCTGTATCATCTTGGTTCCATCATCGTTCCATGTTATTGCATACATCATCTTCTTACCATTTGATGTGTTCGGAGTGACATCCTGACACATGGTGAGATTCTTGTCATCAAGCATCGGCTTGAAATACGCCATCTGCTCCCCGGAATCAAAGCTATATCCAAAATATTCGGGATTGGTACCAGCATATATCACGCCATCCGTATTAAACAAATGCACCTCATCAACAGATATAAGTGCAGCAATCTTGCGGAGCTCATCCACATCATTTGCCACCTCAGGCTTTGCATCAACTATATACGCCACAGCCTTAGCCCTGACCATATAATCTTCCTTGAGGGAGTCTATCAAATCTTCCTCACTTGCCTTATTCTTCTCAATTACATTGCTGACCTGATCCAGCAGCACCTGCGAGGTCCTGTCAAAACTCCTGTTATTGATAAAGCTCAGTATGACCGCCTGGATGACCATAGCAACCAGCACAATTCCCCCTGTTATCAGTATTATCCCCGGCAATCTCTTTTTCATATCTGATGTTCGATTCATAAGCGCTCTCCCCGCGTATCCCGCAGTACTAGATTTCTTTATCCTGATCCGTCCTCTGCTTTTACATCTCGCTTTCAAAGTTATGAATGGAATTTGCTATATTTCCACGAAGCGTAATGCTAAGCTGCTCCACTATTTTATGATAATCGTCTTTCATCCCCTCGTCTACCCAGTCAAGCATAATTCCAACAAATCCATACTTGTAAAAGTCTGCTATGAACTGCTTATCATTCTCAGAAAGATTATCCCCTGCGCATTTCTCATCCACTACATCCGCTATGAGCTGGTACGACAGCTTATATAGATAGTTTTCTATCTTTGCCTTATCCACCGACCTATATATATTTACGATAAAGGGCTTGTTCTCAAGCACAGCCTCAAACACCTGTATCATGCCCTCCTGCCAGGTATCGTAGGTCTTCTTATCCTTCAGTGCCTGCTTCCCATCCTCTATACACACCCACTCGGCAAGCTCATATATGTCCTGAAAATGATAATAGAATGTCATTCTACTTATCCCGCAGTCTCCAGTGAGATCCGCTATCGTTATCTTGTCAAATGGCTTCTCCTTGAGAAGCTTTTTCAGAGATGCCTCAAGTGCTTTTTTAGTTGAATTTGCCATGCATACCTCCTGTTATCTAAGCTGTTCATATCATCCTTATAAACAAACATACTCATAAAAAACAATGTTGCTTCTTATGAGTATATCTTTATGTTTATTATATTCTTTTTTCGACAATTCTCTACTTAAAAATGTTATATTTCCTTATCTTTCTTCTGATCTTACGTCTGTTCTTCTCGTCTCCAAAGAAGCTGCTGAGCTTTTCAACAAACAGTGTCAAATATCTGAACATAGATTCCGCAGCAAATGCAAATACAACCATGAGCAGGAAACATATGTTGGATATCGACTCTATGGCAAACAGCCTGCCGAGGAAAAGGCCACAGAACAGCAGTCCGATTATGTTGATAAGAAGTACACCATACTTCATCTTGTTGAACGGATGGCTGATCTTGATTATTATCATGAATCCGACAACCGCAAGAAGCATTGTGCCGGCTGTGGCTATGTCCTCACTCGGGAGATTGAAGACCTGTCCGCAGATTACAAGTGCTCCGACCGACAACACATCCGTGAGTCCTGCAGGCAATGCTTTTAACATGACATTTACCATAAAGTTTCCCTCTATACGATCCCTGTTCGGCTCAAGTGCCAGCAGGAATCCCGGCAATCCTATGGTGAACATGCTTATGAGCGATATCTGTGAAGGCTCCAGCGGATATGTGATCGCAAATATCGCTGAGAATATGGCCATCAGCAGTGAGAATATATTCTTAACAAGGAAGAGGCTTGCTGATCTCTGTATATTGTTGACCACCTGTCTTCCCTCAAACACCACATATGGCATACGTCCGAAATCCGAATCCAGAAGCACCGTCTGTGCCGCCTGCGCAGCCGCTTCACTTCCGGATGCCATTGCAATACTGCAATCGGCATCCTTCATTGCGAGTATATCATTTACACCATCACCAGTCATGGCAACCGTGTGTTTCTGTTTCTGGAGCGCCCTGACTATGAGCTGCTTCTGTTTAGGCGTAACTCTTCCAAATACTGTATATTTATCCACAGCCTCAGTTATATCCTTCTCAGACGCCAAAGTGGACGCATCCACATAGTTCTCCGCTCCATCTATGCCTGCCCGCTTTGCCACCTCTGATACTGTGGCAGGGTTATCTCCGGATATGACTTTTATGGCAACGCCCTGCTCTTTGAAATATGTAAATGTGCTCTCCGCATTTTCCCTTATTGGATTTGAAAGCACTATATAACCAATAGGAGATATGCCTCCTAATGGTCTTACCGAACCAATAGAATCCTCTCCTGACTCCGCCATAAGAAGGACTCTGTATCCCTTGCTCTGGTACTCCTCTATCTCTCCGGATATCTCCTCATACCTATCCTTCATTATAAACTCCGGAGCACCAAGCATATAGTCTCCCTCGACAAATGACACCTTGCTGTATTTGTTCGCCGATGTGAAAGGCTGTGTCTTGAGCAGTGTCCTGCTGCCCTTCTCTATCTCATTCTTAGCCACATAGGCTCTGATTGCCTCCATTGTGGCATTGTTGTCCTCAATGACCGCCGAGTAATCCGCCAACAAGTGCGCAAATGCTCTCTTGTCCATCTCGGCATCGCCGCATCTGCCGCTTATCACCAGCTCTGTAACCTGCATACCCGGCTCAGTGATGGTTCCGGTCTTATCCACACAAAGTACATCGACTCTCGCGAGTGTCTCTATACTCTTCATGTCATGCAGTAACACTTGTTTCTTCGCAAGCCTTATTGTGCTGAGCGCAAGCGCAACAGTTGTGAGCAGATAAAGTCCTTCAGGGATCATTCCGAGAACCGCCGCAACCATCGATACCACACTCTTCTTGAATGTCTCTCCATTCATGATATACGCCTGGCAGAACAAAATGATTCCCACTGGTATGATGATGATTCCAACCCATTTTACAAGTTTGTTGATGTACCTGATCATCTCTGACTGTTCGCCGTCACCCATGGCCTTCGCCTGGGCTGTGAGCTGTGATATGTATGACTCATTGCCCACCTTGTCAAGCTTGGCATAGCACTGTCCGGACACCACAAAACTTCCGGACATGAGTCCATCACCTGATTTCTTCTTGATCTCGTCTGACTCACCGGTGAGCAGAGCTTCATTTACCGATATACTGCCGCTGAGCACCGTAGCGTCAGCACATATCTGATTGCCTGCCGACAGAATGATGATATCGTCCTTAACCAGTTCCTCTGATTGTATCTGCTGTTGTTCTCCGTCTCTCACAACTATCGAATGTGGCGCATTTAACATGCTCATCTTGTCAAGAGTCTTTTTTGCACGCAACTCCTGAAATATTCCTATAACCGTATTGCCTATGATGACCGGCAGGAAAGTCAGATTCCTAAACGAACCAACGATACATAGCAGCACCGTAAGTATGAGGAATATAAGATTGAAGTACGTAAGCAGGTTGGACTTGACGATCTGCCCCACAGTCTTCTGCGTACTTATATCCGTGTGATTGGTCTGTCCATTGTCGATCCTTTTCCTTACTTCCTCCGAGGTAAGACCCATGATCGGGACTCCTCGTGTATCCAAATTGCTTTCTGAGTTTGTATCCAAATAAAACACCTCTTCCTGTGTATATGGTCGGCAAATGTTATGCATCGAGCAGCATTTTGCATCGACTGCCCATGACATCTCATTATTTCTTTAACAAAGTTCTATTATAAGTACTCCAAGTAAGGTTATTCAAGGATGATGGCAGATATTTCATATTTTTTTAAGAAACCTTGTGTCTTATTAACGACAAGCGGACAACCATCTGGTTTGAGATATAGTTGATGACTGAGTCGGCTAAACAAAATGAGCATAACACATTTCCCATCTGGGTATTATTGTGTTACGCTCATTTTTTATGCAAGCCGCGAACCAGGTTTCGCATCTACATCATATTCCATTATCATAGCATAAGCCATATTTGATATATTGACTGCACTATGGTCTCTGTCCCATTGCGCCCTCAAGTGTGATCGTCTCACCACTCATGTACTTGAAATCCGGTGATGCGAGTGCCACGCATGCACGTCCAATCTCCTTCTCTACGTCTCCGAAGTGTCCCATTGGCGGCATCTTAACATTTGCCTTGAACGCATCCGGATATGCCTTCTCAAAGTTCTCAAGCTGTGATGTCCATGCGAGAGGACATACTATATTGACATTTATTCCGTCAGCTGCCCACTCTGTAGCTGCTACTCTTGTAAGGCCCCTGATGCCTTCCTTCGCTGCCGCATATGCGCACTGTCCGTAATTTCCAAAGAGGCCTGCACCTGATGCAAAGTTGATGACTGAACCCTTTGTCTCCTTCAGATATGGATAGCATGCCTGCATATAGTAAAATGCAGCGTAAAGACCTGAATATATGGCAAGGTCAAACTGTGCTGTTGTGTGATCTGCGATGGTAACGCCTGATGCAGATGCCTGCGCATTGTTGATGAGCACATCTATTCTTCCAAATTCCTTAACTGTCTGCTCCACAACGTTCTTGACGACGCTCTCGTTGTCCGCACCTGCGTTTACATCAGCCTGGACTGCAAGAACCTTGATCCCATATTTGCTCTCAAGCTCTGCCTTTGCATCCTCAAGTTTCTTGACATTACGTCCTGTAAGCACCAGATTGGCACCTTCCTTGGCATATGCTGTCGCTATTCCGTATCCGATGGATCCACAGCTTCCATCGCTGAGAACTGCACGTCCGCCTCCTGTTATTATCGCTGTCTTACCTGTTAAAAAACCCATATGTGTACACTCCTTCCCTAGCCATGACTACTTTCTTCACACCGCATAGATTTCTGTCAACCATAACATATATCTATAATTTCATAGCCCATGTCTATTATTATAGCCACACGGCCGCCCCAAAACAACACCTTCACATACCTTTAAATGAAAATATTTATGCATATCGTTCCTCAGAACACTGGTGATACAGCTTGCAGCGGTGTTGATGCTGCCTATGGTGTTTGGCATCAATGGAATCTGGTGTGCTGTGGCCGTAGCGGAGGCTGTGACCCTTGTCATAACTATCACCTTCCTTATAAAAAATAAAAAGAAATACGGATATTAAACAAAATAAGCCGGAGTATGTGATTTTTAATTGTCACGCACTCCGGCATTTTTACATCGCCCTATTCACTATGTTCTTAAGTTCCGGATAGCTGGACACAGCCAGTACATCCTCGTCCGTCTTGTTCTGCAGCGACAAATACCACACCGGTGTCATTCCAGCATTTTTCGCTCCCATGACATCCTTCTTGTAGCTATCGCCCACATAGATGACCTCATCGTTCTTTACGCCCAGCTTTGTAGCTATCATATCGAACATCCTGCGGTTCGGCTTTTCTATACCAGCCTCCTCGCTTGTTATCATTGCGTCAAGTCTGCCCGTAAGTCCAAGTCTGTCTATCTTCCTGAACTGGATATGCGCAGTCATATCTGTACAGATACCAATCTTTATTCCTCTGGCTTTCATATCATCTATAAACTCCAATGCCCCGGGGAATATGGATATCTTGTTCAGGAAATTGTTCCAGAAATAGTTGTACACCTGCAGGTCATACTTAAATGGTGATACCCCCAGAATCTCCAGCATCTTCTGGAAGTACAGCACCCTATTGTGCTGCGCCGCCATATCCCAGGCAGAGAGCTGATCCTTTACCATGTCTCTGCCTTCTTCAAAGGCTTTCATCACTGTCACTTCATCTATATGAAGAAGTTCATTTGCCACATATCTCACAGTGTCTTCCACTGCCTTATCATTCTCGTGAAGGCAGTCGTATAATGTATCATCTAAATCAAATACTATTGCTCTTATCATATCTACCGGCACTCCCTTCGAACTTCATCGGTGATCGTTGTTCCACCGGACTTATACCAGTTGTCCACAAAACTGTCAAATTCATCCAGATCTGCTTCACCTGTAACTATCTTCAGGTAAGTATTGCTCTCCAGATTCTCAAGGTGCCACCAGTCTGACACCATGGTCTCAGTCTCACCGAAGTACAGAGATTCGACTTTATTTGTACGCGCATCATTGAGGATCTTGCATGCAGTTATACGGGATGTATATGCCGCCCAGTCCTCCGATGACGCATTATCTTCATTCTTGAGATATGACTCACACGCCTCATAATAAGATTGTTCCAGCAGATTCAGATCATCCGGCTGCCTTATGCCAGAGAACACGTGGTTCAGCTCGCCATAGCATATCTGAAGTGCATTGTTGTAGTCCACGTTCATTGCAAGTGGTCTTGCGGTAGGATCCACATTGAGTTTGTAGTAATCCTTTATAGCCTGATTGTCTTTGTCCTCATATCTTACATAGTCGAACAGCACACTTATTATCTTGCACACTATCTCCGGGTGCTCATATCCCTTTCTGACTACCACGAAGTTGCCATATGGAACCTGAGTGTGATAACTCGTTGAGTCGTTTTCCTCTGTGGCAAGCAGATATGGTTCCCACTTTGCTGTTGGATCGGCCGCTACAGCGTCCATAAGAGGATTATTTGGCGCCCACCATGGTCCAAAGAATGAACCACACTGTCCATTCACTATGAGTTCTATTATGTTGCTGCTTGTCCGCATGAGGAAATTCCGATCCAGAATCCCTTCCTCGTACATCTCATGTATATGCTCCAGAGCCTTCTTTGCCTCCGGCTGTACAGAACCATACACAACCTTTCCGTCCTCATCCTTTATCCACTGTTTCGGAAATGCCCCATATGCGGCAAATACAATGTCGAGTGTGTACTCGCTGCTATAACCACAACCGCCGCAGAGACTTGTGTCTGCCACCAGCCCTACGGTACTTCCTACACCATTATTTCCCGGATCTTTCTCAATAAACTGCCTGATGATCTCCTCCGCATCCGAAAGTGTTCTCGGAGCCTCAAGTCCCAGCTTATCCATCCAGTCTTTTCTAAGCCATATCAGATTTGGTCCATCTGATATATTTGTCTCAGGTATGGCCATGATACGGTCATCAAATGTGACTACATCCATAATACTGCTGCCATAACTCTTATATATGTTCTTTATCGTTTCACTCATACAGTTGTTATAACTGTCTGTGAGATCCTCGATCATGTCATTTTCCACCAGATACTGCAGCTCATCCATGTCCTGGACGATCATCACATCCGGAAGATCCTTCTGTGCTATCACCATGGATACATTATCATCATACTGATTATCAGCAGCCTCAAATATATCCTGGTTCTGCACATTTAAGATTTCATTTAATATCTGTGTGTATGCGTTATTTTCATACGTTTCTCCCTGTGGGAGATTTGAATTATTTGCACCGGACAGCTTTCCCAGGGTATAGGTGAGCTGTTCCGGATACCTTCCAAGCGGCGTTGTCTCCGCAATATGCATGGCAGACTCATATTCTGCATCTGTGGTCGCCTTAGACGGGTTGGAGGGGGTGTTATTGTCCTGGCAGCCACATATTATTATAAGGGTAATTGTTAGCACACATGTTATTATTTTTTTCAGATACTTCATTGCTGGCATATGCTTTCCTCATTCCACTTAGGTTTTGCAAATAATTTCATATATTATCCTTAACCCTTTACGCCTCCAGACATGCTATCCTTGTAGCACTTCTGCATTATCATAAAGAGAATGATAATCGGTACGGATATCAGCACTGCGCCAGCCGCAAATGAGTTGAACCAGTTGTACACATACTCTTTCTCGAGCATGTTCCAAAGTCCGATGGATACTGTGTAATAGTCCTTGTTGGCTCTGCATATAACCTTGGCAAACACAAAATCAATCCATGGTGCAAGGAACGAATTCAGAACCGTATAAACTATGATCGGTCGGCTGAGTGGTATGATGATCCTTGTAAATGACTGCCATCTTGTAGCACCATCAAGGTATGCTGCTTCTTCCAGCGACTTTGGTATAGTATCAAAGAATCCTTTGGCGATATAGAATCCAAGTCCTGAACCGCCTGAATATACGAGTACCAGAGCAACCCTGATGAGTGAGCCTTCTGAAAGTCCCAGAACCTTAAGGATGTAATACACAGCTATCATAGCCATGAATCCCGGGAACATTCCAAGGATAAGTGCCACATTCATAAATGGCTTTCTCAGTCTGAAACGCATTCTTGACATACAGTATGAAACTGCAAGCACGAACGCTGTTGATATTATACATGAGAAAATTGCTATTATCAAAGTATTCTTGAACATCTGCATGAAATTCAGAATACCTGTGTCTGTAAAAAGCTTTGTATAGTTTGCCAGAGTCAGAGACTTTGGCAGCAGAGTTGAAACATACTGTCCTTTCTCTCCTCTGAAGCTTATCATGATTATCCATGCGATCGGCAATACCCAGATAACCGAAAGGATTACCAGTATGATATGAACCACGATGTCTCCCAGTGTCCATTTGCTTCTTGCTTTAATCTCATTATTATTTGATTTAGCCATTACTGAAATCCCTCCTCATCTTTATATGATGCGGTGTTGTGGTAAGTTACCAGTGACACAACAGCGAGAACTATGAATGTCATTATACCTATAACAGCACCTAAGTTATAGTACTGGTTATCAACCGTCAGCTTATAGAGCCATGTGACAAGAAGATCTGTCTTTCCGGCAGTCTTTCCAACCGGGGTAGGTGCTCCATTTGACAAAAGGTAGATAACGTTGAAGTTATTGATATTTCCTGCAAATGTTGTTATCAGATATGGTGCTGTGACAAACAACATATATGGAAGAGTGATCTTGAAGAAGATCTTTACCGGGCCTGCGCCGTCAACTCTCGCAGCCTCGTATATCTCCTCCGGTATACTCTGGAGAATTCCGGTGACCTGCATGACGGTGAATGGAATTCCTATCCAGATGTTGATGACAATTACCATGACTCTGGCAAGTGTTGCATTGCTCCAGAATGGAATAGCATTGTCGATTATTCCGTTATTTATAAGTAATGTATTGACGATACCATTCTGACTGAAGATCGTTCTCATCAGAAGAAGTGATACGAACTGTGGAACCGCTGCTGAGAGCATGAAGATCGCTCTCCACATACCCTTTGCCCTGGTTCCCTTTCTGTTGATCACCATTGCGAGTATCATTCCAAGGAAGTAGTTACTGAATGTGGCTGCCACAGCCCAAACAAGTGTCCAGCCAAGCACTGACCAGAATGTACTTCCTATTGCATCACTAAAGTTCAATATCTTTGCAAAATTCTTCAGTCCAACCCAGTTGAATATAACTGTATGTGAATCAAGCTTGCTGTAATTTGTAAATGCCATAAATATCATGAAAACCAATGGCAATATCGTAAATACAACGACTCCAAGTACAGGAAGTGGAAGAAGGAATGCATGAAGATTGCTGTCAAACAGACTCTTCACATCGTCCTTGAACTTTGGAACCTTTTTGCCTTTATCCCACAGGCAATACGCTTTGTATGCGCTCTCTATACTTACTACCCAAAGGCAGATGAATGCGAAAATTATAAACAGTGTTGCCACACCGTACAGGAGCATGAGCAGAGAGTTGTCACCCTGAGTATATTCAAATACACCCTTTGCATCATTCCAGACCTTCTGCTGTTCCTGACCACCCAGATGGAAGATATCCACCAGTAGTGATGCTCCATGCTTTATCATAAACCATATAAACAGTACCTCAAGTACCAGGTACGAAAATCCCTTTACAAACTGTTTTCTGACTATGCTTCCAAACCCCAAGATCAGAAATGAAATTCTGGTAGCTATGTCTCCATTTGCCGCTGCCTGTGCAACGGTATATGGGTAATCAGATCTTCGTATTTTCTTTATTTTGCTTTTTTTATTTGTTATAGCCTGAGCCATCCTAACACCTCCGTCTCAAAGTAAATCATTATCTCTTCTTATTACAAGTGCCCCATCACCTGTAGATGAATGGAGCACCTGTTTTTGAAATATATAACTAGTATTTTTACTGTGCTACATCAGTGTTAAGTGATGTGTTGAATGACTCTGTCATATCTGCTGCGTTGTCATGTGTAACCTCACCATTTACGAGAGACTTACCAAAGTTTTCTGCTGGTGTCCAGTAGTTGCTCATCTTAGGAACAAATGGCTGGATGAATGCTGTTGTATCGAATGTTGCATTCTGAGCTGTTACAAGTGCATCGCCCTTAACTGCATCGCTCTCAAGAAGGCTTGTGTTACATGGAACGATGTTTCTTGCTGTGTAGTGTGACTCCTGTGATGCCTCATTTCCAAGGTAGAGTGCAAGTGCAACTGCAACCTGTGGATACTCACAGTTAGGATTTACAGCGATTGCCTTTGATCCTGCAAATGAGAGGAGCTGCTTGTCCGCACCGCCGATCTTGGCTGTTGGCATAACTGCGATTCCGAGATCATCTCCAAGTGCATCGTGTAATGCTGCGTAGTCCCATGAGCCTGAGAACATTGCTGATATTGAACCATCTGTCATACCTGAGATACCAACACCTGACTCATCGTTTACAAAGTTCTTGTTGTTTACAAGATCTACCAGGTAGTCTGTAACAGCCTTGCCGTTGTCACCACCGAAGTTGATTCCTGCATCATTGTCTGTACCATCACCGAATAATGTTCCGCCATTTGCAAGGTAGAATGCTGCGATGTACCATGAGTTTGAGAGTGGGAATGAAACCTTACCCTTCTCAAGCATTGTGTCAAGGCTCTTTACATCATCCTCTGTAAATGTCTTCTTGTTGTAGTACATAAACCATGTATTTGTTGTAAATGGCACACCATAGATACCTCCATCAACTGTGATAGAATCTACGATCGCCTGTGAATTTGTTGACTTAACATAATCTGCTGTGCTTCCGCCGAGCTCTGAGATAGCACCTGCATCGATCAGAGTCTGTAACTGGTCATTTGCGAACATGTATACATCTGCTGACGCTGAAACATCCTGTGTTACAGTCTTTCCAGCATCACCCTCACTACATGTACCATACTCAAATGTGATATCCCAGTTTGGATGCTCTTTCTTGAATGCCTCACATGTTGTCTGTAACCACTCGCCGTAATCAGGTGACTGATCCTCAGCTGGTCCCCAAACTGTAAGTGTTGTCTTGATCGCCTCTTCCTCTGAAGCTGCCTCTGTTGCATCTGTAGCCTCTGATGCATCACTCTTTGCTGCTGCTGTTGTTGACTCGTCCTTTCCTGAATCTCCACATCCTGCCAGCATTGACATTCCCATTACACCCGCAAGTGCAACTGCTGCAAATCTCTTAACTCTCATAACCGTTCCTCCTTAAAAATATAGTTTTGATTGAATGTTTTTAACACCTTTGCAGTACCTTTACCTTATGTCATCATTATAAGAAAACGTTTCCAATCCGTATATATCAATGATTTTAGAAACATGTTGGATTTTTTAGATATGTTGAATTTTTTTGATGGGCGGGCGCCGCTCCGGAGTGTGCCGCGGAGATCCGCCGTTATGCATTGTTATTATGTCCACAAAAGTATAAAAAAATGTACCTCTTGAGCTTTAATAAGCTTCAAAAGGTACATCCACTCTTCGTATTTTTTATAATTTTTCTAGTTTTCTACTCTCTTTGGGAAGTGGAGCATTACTTTCGTGCCGGCTCCCGGGGTGCTTTCGATCTTCACCGCGTACTTCTCTCCATAATATAGCTTGATCCTCTCGTTTACATTTGACACACCGTAGCCATTGGACGACTTGGACAGGATCAGGGCGGCCTGGGTCTTTGTCATACCGACACCGTTGTCAGATACGGTAAAGTCAATGAAATCTCCATTCTCCTTTCCCTCTATGCGTATCTCTCCTCTGCCATCAGTCTTGACGTCAATTCCATGCCCTATCGCGTTTTCAAGCAGCGGCTGGAGTATCAGATTCAATGTTTCGTATTTTAAGATACTGTCATCTATGTCGTACACCACATCAAAGCTGTTGTCATGCATGGCAAGCTGGATATCAAGATACGACTTGATATTTGCTATCTCATCTTTGACAAGCAGGATGTTTTTTCCTTTGTTCAGGGCTGTCCTGTAGAATGTGGACAGAGACAGGGTGATCCGGCTTATATCATCCTGCTCCGCCTCAAGGGCTTTCCAATTGATCATAGACAGAGAATTGTACAGGAAATGCGGATTGATCTGGGCCTGAAGTGCCCTCATCTCGTATTCTTTTTCCTTGATCTTGCTCTGATATACCTCATTGACAGTCTCATCAAGGCGCTTACTCATGCTGTTGTAGCCATTTATAAGATCACCAATCTCATCTGTACTGTCATTTTCTATAACCATGCCCAGATTTCCTGTCTCGGTGGCCTTCATAGTCTTCTGAAGATTTTTGATTCGCTTCGTTATAAATTCTGATACCATATTTATACATAATATACCTGCGAGCATACTTACCAGAAGTGCCGCCACCGCTATTATAAGTATCGGACGAACCGATGAGATTATAAGTTTGTTCGGTTTGTATACACATATGTTCCAGCCGGTCGCCTTGGACGTCTTATCTATGAACTGATACCCTGAATTTTCCATCTCTCTCAGAACATCGAATTTATCCACATCCAATTCATATGCTGACTGCTCATCGGCAAATGTATTCTTGTTGAATATCATATGTCCATACTCATCCTCTATGATAAGCCCATAATTATCAAACATTGTCTCTGTATAAAACGGTTGAAATACACTGTCATAATCCACGCCTACATACAAAACACCCTTGGCACCTTTCTGCTCCAGCATAGCCATCCGACTGACTGAAAATGCAGTTCGGCTTTCCAGATCAATATGCCAGTGTATATTGTTATCCAGATCATCATATGCATGCGTTCCATCCGCCAGATCTTTTAACGGTGCAACTGTTGACCCATGTTTCACATCACTGGCGTCAGTATATATCGTGACCTGATTTACATCCTCATGGAAATACATGATCGATGCCAGCAGGGGATCGATCACCGTACTGAACTGCTCATAATTCTGATATGCCGATTGATCCGCACTCAGTATCTTTGCAATCGACTGGTTATACGATATATATTTAGAGAGGTTGTTATATATCTCCAATTCATTGTCCATGGAATCCGTGGTCTGGCTGACATAAGATTCCAAGATTGTTGTCTCCCGGGCCCACAGGATCTTTTTCATCTCCATATATGTTATACCCAGTATTATCATAACAGGCACAAGTCCGGCCAGCAGATAAATAACAACCATTTTGCCAGTCAGCTTCATATCACGAAATCTCTTCTTGACTCCACCTTTGTTCATCTACGATCCCCCTGCTTAACGAGTTCTGCAATCGTCCTTTTCCAAGTCTGCTGTATGTCTACTCACCGCCTGCAACACCGCTCTCCCTGAATTTCTGAGGGCTCACTCCATAAAACTCCCTGAAACTCGAGCAAAAATAGGATACATTCTGATAACCACACATCGCACCTATATCTACAATCTTCGCCATACTATTCTCAAGCATATCCCTTGCCCGCTCCATTCTGTATGACTTGATAAATTTGCTCAGGTTCTGTCCCGTCTCTTTCTTAAACACTGTGCTGAGATAACTTGGGGCAAGATATACCATATCCGCAAGCATATCTATGCCTAGCTCGCTCCCGTAATTCCTGTAAATATACTGCTTTACTATCTCCACTTCCTTATGTCCGGTCTGACTCTTGTCCTCAAAGCAGGCCGCGAGTCTGTCTATCGCAACCTCGACAAGACCTGTAAGGCTCTGAAAATCTGTCGTCATATACATCTTTTCAACATCCTTGTTAAGATCCGCCTCACCGGTCCCATCTATACTGCCGTATATGTCCTTCAAAAGATTTGAGTAGAGAAACTTTATATATATCTGTGAGCACTCATTCTTGTGCCTGTACTTTTCACAGAATTTGTCAAAATGTTCCCTGAGTGCCTCCACATCCTTCATCTTGATGTCCTGTTTCATCTGTTTCATGAGAGTGTCATCATCAAACTGGATCATTCCTGACGAATCGCTCTCCATATTTGGGTAGAACACCTTTATCTCCGGATGATAAAACTTATTGTCCATAAGCTCATCAAGCTCATCGACCTTCTGTTTCATGTCCTCAGGGTTCTCTATATCCGATGAAACTGCTATAAAACATTCCTCATCGTAATCACTTTTAATTATCCTGGCAAGCTCCTGGGCCGTGTAAACCGCATCTGTTTCATCGCCCAGAAAAATAAGTTCCTGCTGTTGATTCAGATTGAGGTATCTCTGTATTCCAAGTGCCATTATCTTCTCATTTTTCTTGAAATCTACATCTCGTCTTCCAAAGAAATCGTGATTAAATTCAACCAGCAGAATTCTCTTAAATCTGGCGAAATTCAGGTTCAGACCGTTGTACTCTCTGCGTATGCTCTCTATATCTTCGCCATTTACAAGCATATATAGCGCATGCTCATAAAGGAATTCCATGCTCTTGCTCTTGAGCTCATCCGAGGCTTTAGCCGCCTCTAGCTCATCCACAACCTTCTCCAACGTCTCCTTAAACTCCTTCGGGTCGACCGGTTTCAATATATAATCCACAACTCCCAGCCTTATTGCTCTCTTTGCATAGTCAAATTCATTGCAGCCGCTGAATATCACACATCTCATTTTCTTCTTCTCATTTACCACATTGTCAATGAGTTCTATACCGTCCATGAAAGGCATCTTCACATCGGTGAGGAGGATATCATAATTCTCCTGACGCATCTTCTCCAATGCATCAAGACCGTTTACCGCCTCGTCGATATCAAATTCCATATTCAGCTTTTTCAGGAGGAATCTTATCCCGTTTCTCTCTATTCTCTCGTCATCAACGATCAGTATTCTATACATCTCTCCACCGCCTTCCTTTTTCTTGATGTGAACTGTTTTCGCATCACATTACAACTTTAGTATATTTAATTATAACCGACTTACTTCCTGTTCGCCACCAAAACCTAAATCAAAAGGGGACGGAGGTGCCTGACCCCTCCGTCCCCTGCTGTGAAATAAACTAAGTTTTATATTATAATCTCCAAATGTCCTTGTTGTACTCAGCGATGGTTCTGTCTGATGAGAAGAATCCAGCCTTGCTGATGTTGACAAGTGCCTTCTTTGCCCAAGTCTTGCGATCTTCGTAATCTGCAAGTACGCCTTCCTTGGTCTTGATATAATCTTCAACATCCAGGAGTGTCATAAACCAATCCTTTACGATAAGTTCGTTGTGAAGTCTCTCAAGGCTTTCCTTCTGTCCGATCTCAAGGAGCTCATCGCTCACGATGAAATCAACAAGCTTCTTGATCTCAGGCTGCTCGTAGTAATCCTTTGACACATAATCAGCCTTTGCATAGTGGTCGATGACTGCCTCGCTTGACTCGCCGAAGAAGTAAATGTTATCCTCGCCGACAAGCTCTCCAATCTCAACATTTGCACCATCTCTTGTTCCGAGTGTAAGCGCGCCGTTCAGCATGAACTTCATGTTTCCGGTACCTGATGCCTCCTTTGATGCAAGTGAGATCTGCTCTGAAATGTCACATGCAGGTATGATCTTTGCTGCCTTTGACACATTGTAGTTCTCGATCATGACAACCTTGAGGTATGGGCTTACCTCTGGGTCATTATCGATGAGCTGCTGCAGGCAGAGGATGAGATGAATGATATCCTTTGCGATGGTGTATGCAGGAGCTGCCTTTGCACCAAATATTACAGTCACAGGAGTCTTTGGAAGATTTCCTGCCTTGATATCGAAGTACTTGTGGATAACCCAGAGTGCGTTCATCTGCTGACGCTTGTACTCATGAAGTCTCTTAACCTGTATATCAAAGATAGAATTCTCATCTATGTCAATGTTCTGTGTCTCCTTAAGGTAATCCTTGAGAACGACCTTGTTCTGCTTCTTGATATCCATGATCCTGCCAAGGACTGCATCATCATCATAGAACTTAGCGAGGTCACTCAGTTTCTCTGCATCCTTCTTGTAGCCGTCACCGATAAGCTCTGTGATATAAGCTGCAAGCTGCTCGTTACAGTGGAGAAGCCATCTTCTGAATGTGATACCATTTGTCTTGTTGTTGAACTTCTCAGGATAGATCTTGTAGAAGTTGTTCAACTCAGAATCCTTGAGGATCTCTGTGTGAAGGTATGCAACACCGTTTACACTGTGGCTATAGTGTATATCAATGTGTGCCATGTGCACTCTCTGATCCTTGTCGATGATATATACGCTTTCATCCTTGTATCTGTTACGAACCTTCTCGTCCAGCTTCTTGATGATAGGAACAAGCTGTGGAACAACCTTCTCAAGGTAAGCAAGCGGCCACTTCTCAAGAGCCTCTGCAAGGATAGTGTGGTTGGTGTATGCGCACACCTCTGTCACGATCTCTGTAGCCTCGTCAAATGATATTCCCTCAGCGGTAAGAAGTCTGATGAACTCAGGGATCACCATTGAAGGATGTGTATCATTGATCTGAACTGCTGCATAATCAGCCAGATCGTGAAGATTTGAACCCTTTGCCTTAGCCTCATCAAGAATGAGCTTTGCACCATTTGCCACCATGAAATACTGCTGGTAGATACGGAGAAGATTTCCAGCCTCATCGCTGTCGTCCGGGTACAGGCAAAGTGTCAGGTTCTTTGCAATGTCTGTCTTGTCGAAGTTAATTCCGCCCGGCTCCATGATGGACTCGTCAACGCTCTCGATATCGAAGAGGTGGAGCTTATTTGTTCTGTTCTCGTATCCGGTTACATCTATATCGTACATTCTTGACTGGACTTTCAGGTTGCCAAATGTGATCGTGTTGGTAACGTCTGTCTTCTCGAGCCAGCTGTCTGCCTCAATCCAAGGATTTGCAGTCTCCTTCTGGTAGTTGTTCTCAAATACCTGCTTGAACAGACCCATGTGGTAGTTAAGTCCAATTCCATCTCCGTGAAGTCCGAGGGTTGCCATGGAATCAAGGAAGCATGCTGCAAGTCTTCCAAGTCCGCCATTTCCAAGTGATGGCTCTGGCTCAACCTCCTCTATGTCATAGATGCTCTTGCCATTCTCAGCAAGCACCTGTTTAACCTCGTCAAATACACCAAGGTTGATGAGATTGTTCGAGAGAAGCTTTCCTATGAGGAACTCTGCTGAGATGTAATAAACCTTCTTCTGTCCCTCCTCTGAAACCTTTCCGTCTGCGAGCTTCTTTGTCATATCAAGGAGTGCGAAGTAGATCTCCTCGTTTGTGCAGTCCTTGATCTCCTTGTTGTATTTCTTCATGCAAATGTCCTTTAACATAATATCCTCCTTACAAATATACGTCTTCACCCTGTTTCTTCCATACAGTCTGGTGAGATCCCTTAATTTATCTATATGTTCCTGTGTAAATTCCCATGTTGCGCCCTTGGTAAGCCTCCACTTCCAGTTGCCGCCAAGCGTTGATGGATAGTTCATTCTGGCACTGTTGTCCTTGCCCAGAATATCCTGCATCTGAAGTATGACCGTGTCCGCTGAGCTCATGTAAAGTGCATGTATCATCTTCTCTGCCACATCATCCAGGCTGTTCGCCATGAGGTACTTCATCATATATTCCTGAAGCTCCTCACTCTGTCCGCTGATATAACTTTTCAGCATATCATTGTCGTGGGTTCCGATATACGCTACGTAGTTCTTTGCGTGATTGTGCGGCAGATATTCATTTGCCGTATTGCCGTCAAATGCAAATTCCAACACCTTCATACCCGGATAACCGGATTCCTTTACAAGTTTCTGAACCTCTGGCACGACCACGCCGAGGTCCTCTGCTATAACCTTGGATGAACCTATGGCACTGTCTATAGCATCGATGAGTTTCTTTCCCGGTCCCTGTCTGTAGTAGCCATCCTTCGGCTCGCCATTTGCCGGGATGCTGTAGTATCTGACTATCCCGATAAAGTGATCTATACGGATCACGTCGTAGAGTTTTGCAGATGCAGCAATTCTCTTCTTCCACCACGCGAAATCATCCTTCTCCATGACATCCCAGTCATAGATCGGGTTACCCCACTTCTGTCCGTAGCTTGAGAACATGTCTGGCGGGCACCCTGCCACAACTGACGGTGCCAGACTTCCAGAAAGCTGGAACTGATCCGTGTTCGCCCACACATCAGCACTGTCCAGTGCCACATAGATTGGAATATCTCCAATGATGCTTATGCCGTTTCTGTTGGCATACTCTTTTAATGGCATCCACTGCTCGTAGAACTTGAACTGAAGGAATTTGTAGAATTCCACGTCTTCACCAAGCTTTTCTCTGTAAGCTGCCATAGCCTCCGGCTTTCTCTTCTTGATCGCCGGTTCCCACGCAAGCCATTCTCTATTGTTATGATCAGCCTTGATCGCCATATACAGCGCATAGTCATCTATCCACTGTTCATTTTCCTCTATGAAATCTACGTAATCCCTGCTGTCTTTGTGCTCTGATCTGCCAAATGCTTTTCTGAGAACTTCAAATCTCTGTCTGTATATTCTGGCGTAGTCGATCTCGTCATCACTGTCAGCCCATTTGTAGGATTCTACCTCCTCTTTCTCGAGAAGCCCTTCAGTTATCAATGTATCCAGATCGATAAAATACGGATTGCCCGCAAATGCTGAAAACGACTGATAAGGACTGTCACCGAAGCTTGTTGGTCCTATCGGAAGCACCTGCCAGTACTTCTGCCCTGCTCTTTTCAACATATCAACAAAATCATAAGCATCTCTTCCCATGGTTCCAATTCCATATGGTGATGGGAGGCTGCTTATCGGCAGGAGTATTCCTGCGCCACGCTCCAACGCTTTACTCATATATGATACCTCCTGAACAGTTCCTGTTATGGCTTGTATTTTATTAGCATTTCCCATTTTATGCTTGCATTATATAAGCAATTAATTGTACAATTCTATCATCTTGATGATGTACAATATGTAAAAGCTGTAAAAAATCGTTGAATTTATGAACAAAAAGGAGGCACATGGTTATATGAACAGTCTTGAATACGAAAATCTTCTGGAGAATAAGACCCATGCGGACCCGATGTTTCCGTACAATACTTACCTGTGCTCCATACCACTTGACTTCAATTCTGTGTCTCTGCACTGGCATGAATTTATGGAGATTATCTATATCAAAAAAGGCAAGGGAAATGTGACTGTGGACTTCACAACTCACTATGTTGAGGAGGGTGACATAGTCATTATCCTGCCAGGACACATTCACGGAATCTCCCAGCACGAAGGCTATTCAATGGAATATGAGAATATTCTTTTCTCCGTCGACATGTTCAGATCCAGAAATCACGACTCACTGGACAGCGAGTTTTTCCTGCCTCTGCTGGCGGGCGACGTGGATATCAAGAGTATTTATGACAGGGACGACCCATTATATCCGTCTCTTTCCGCGTGTCTTAACAGGGTAGACAAGCTCTGCTCAGAGACGCCAAAGGGATACCACCTTGCACTTAAGGGATGCTATTTTGAATTCTTCTACATTCTCTATGCCAACTCCACCGCAAGGGATGAGGCAGACAGGAAGAACCGAGCCAGGGATCTGGAGAGAACAAAACTCATCCTCTCCTACATAGACGAAAATTACAAAGAGGCCATATCCATAACGGATATAGCCTCCTACTGTGGATTCTCTGAATCCCATTTTATGCGATTTTTCAAGAACACCATGGGGGTGTCATTTGTATCATATCTGAACGACTTCAGGCTGAATGTTGCCGCAAGACTTCTCTCCTCCAATGACGAGAGCATACTCTCTGTCGCGGAGAACTGCGGCTTCTTCAACCTGTCCTACTTCAACAGGATGTTTAAGAAGAAATACGGCGTGACTCCGGGTAAATACAGGGATAATCATAACCTGTAAGCGGCCACTCATTGCCTACTACGCATCAGATCTTGAATACGAGTTCTTCATCTGATTGCTGAGTTCATAGAGAACCCTGCCAAGGGTTGCATTTGCCTCACGTCTCACCATGTCTGTGGTCTCCTGGTTGGCCTGCTGGCGGAGTTTCTCGCCCAATGGCTGTTCATTCATAATATCATCATATCTGTATATTATCTCATGCGCCTTGGACATGACTTTCTCCTCGTACCTTTCGATATGGAACACCGACTTCGCATAAGATGCGTCCGCCATCGCCGCGATCATACGGCTGGTCCAGTAGAAGTTGTCCGTGGAAACATCCGCCCCTGTATTTGCCAGATACTCAGGAGTCGTGTCTACATTTGCATAGAAAGGAACCATGACATTGAATGCATTCGATGCAAATGCTATCCACTGTACAGCGCAGTTATCCTCTCCAACATATGGTCTCATCTGGATCGCCGACATGAAATCCGTCCTGTTCACACCTATCGATCTATATGCCCCGCGCATCTTATTGTCGCCGTAATTGCCGTACGGATCATACGGAGTTCCCTGATAATGCGAAGAAAGCACATACTTCACATCCTCCATGGTTATCTTCTTCTCTGGTATCATGCACCATGGAATGTCATCCGAAACCGGCGTAAAGTCCGCATCCGGTCCGTCCCAGACTGCCGAATTCGGGTTGAGCGTCCGCTCCATGAACCATGCCCTCGGGGTGTTGTACACGTGATCCGCATCGTCGTGGCTGCCGAATATATCCCGTGGACAGATCGTGTCCTCCATATTCTCCACGTTCAGATGATACTTCTCTATAAATGCTGGAAGATCTGCCGAGCACATGAACTCGCTCTGCGCTCCCATTGCGTCTGCAATATCAAATTCGTCCATACCAAACTGGTTTGGCATGACAACATACACATCATCAGGAACTTTTCTCGCGATCCAATGATGTCCTCCGATGGTCTCAAGCCACCAGATCTCGTCTACATCCTGAAATGCAATTCCGTTCATCTCATAGGTTCCATATCGCTCAAGCAGGCTGCCAAGTCTCTTCACGCCCTCTCTTGCGCTCTTTATATATGGAAGTGTAATGCTGACTATATCCTCCTCGCCGATACCTCCAGTCTTCTCAGGCTTATCTCCCTCCGCAGGCTCATAGCACACCAGTGGATCCGCACCGAGCACTCTTGGATTTGAGGTTATGGTCTCCGTCGCCGTCATAGCCACATTTGCAGAATTCACTCCGCTTGCCGCCCAGATTCCTTCGCCCGCCAGCGCATTTGGAACACAGGTGTAACGCATCGGATCATCCGGAAGTTCAATCTCCACATGGGATATCTCCGACTTGTATATTCTTGGCTGCTCCTCCGGCTTCACAACCACATATTTCTTCGGCGTGTACGAACCGGCACCAGAATCGTCATTTCTCGCTATTATTGTTGAACCGTCATAAGACGCATTTTTTCCTACCAATATTGTTGTACATGGCATGATCTATTCCTCCATTTTTTTAATATTTTTCATCTTTTTTATAATTAAAAATATAATATATCCCGCAAGGCTTCCTAGGGTATTCATAACTACATCATCGAGCTGGCAGTAACCGCGCTCCGTTATAAGCTGAACCGTCTCTATGCAGACACTGCATAGAAATCCAAACAGTACAGTACATTTGGACAACCTGTCTACCACCCTGCCATCGCCATTCTTACTTCCAGCCACCGCCAGCGGAAAAAGCACGCCGAACGGCACAAAGAGCAATATATTTTCTATGACAAATGCGTGCTCCTGGGGCGTCACTCCCCACGTCTGAAACAGCGTCATGTCAATGCCTTGCCTTGAGCCCGGCTCTCTGGACAGGAACACAGTAACTGCCATCACCACCAGATACACCACCAGCAGAAACCACACTATCGACTTTCTCACGCGACCTCCGGCACTAACCTTTTTCCCTGCAGGACTCACTGTATACACGAGATAAACCACGACTGCTATGCATCCGCATAGAATCCCTATCGGAAGGTAGCCCGCGACCTCCATTATATCTTTTATAATAAGTTCAAACATACATTCCCCTCAGTAATTTTACATTTATTCTATTGAAACCAAATACGATTTCTCGACAGTGTACTTTTCCAACTTCATTGGTTTTCCACCATTTATCCATTCCATATAATTCTTTGCATATGCATAATATGTATATTTCCCTAACTCGAATATAGCCGGCATACACTTTTCACATGGAGCCCATCTTGAATATATCGTTATACCATTAAAATCCGATAAATATGACATGATCTTTCTTTCGCAGCATCCATATGTAAGTCCAATCTTTCTCAAATAATCATCTTTCCTTTTATCGATTCTTCTCGTCTTCAGATCGTCCCCCAGCTTCTCTTTTTTACTCACATACTTTATCTTGCTGTTACTATCAGGCTCTATTACCTCTGTATAACGCATAGTTTTCTTCCTAATAGGACAGTATCTGATGCCATGATTTTTTGTATAAATATTGGTAACATGATGCCATCCAAACGTGTTATCAAATATGTATTTTACCAGCATCTCCATCTGCAATCTTTTGTTTCTATCCCACGAATCTGTCCCACTCAATGCCCAATACTTTTCTCCATTTGGCAATACAAATATTGTATAACAGCCTTGTTTTTTACCCGAATATTTATTAACCAGATTAAAATCCTTTTTTAATTTCAACGCTGACTTTATTTTTGCAATCTCTTCCGTAAACTGTTTTGTCATACTTTCAAAATTGTTTGATCCCGTTGACACTAATTCATCATTTGTATTTATTTGAGACAGAGAAATAAAAAAATGTCTATATATTTCTGTTAATTTATCTTTCCAAATACAAGCTTCAAAAATAGCACTGTCATCTTTTGGCATATCATGTGTTTCGATGTTAAACGCATGGGCTATATTAGAAATAAACCTAATATATCTCTTTTTTAACGTCACTTTCTCTCCGCTACTTTTCAAAATTTCTTTTTTTATAATATTAAGCGTCTTTGTATAGTAGCCTATTTTCTCTTCCTGTCCAATATCTGAGACCATACTTTTCATTATGGAATCCGCTCTTTCCAGTACAAACTCTAAATTTTCATTCCAGCTCGTAGCAGTAAATTTATTATAACTTGTTAGGAACTTCTCGTGTATATCATCTATTTCTCCTATATCATGCACCTTACATTTGCTCGCCCTATCTATCAATCTGTATATATCTGTCAATATAGTTTTTTTATTTTCACTAAAATCTACGTAGTCTTCATGCACATATCTCTCTGTATAAATCATAATAGAGATTGCGATACGCCTGTAATCATATTTTATCCTGCTGGCAAATGTCTGCAGTGCTTCCATATTTAGTGCTTCAACGCTATCACTATTATCCTGCATGACCGTATCATTAATAAGTGTCACATCTGCCAGATAATCCCACATATTATTTTCACTTAAATTGTACTCATCATTTATCCAGGCACCTTCATCCTCCACTGATTCCAAATTTAAGTCAAGCGCTTCTAATGATTTCGATTTCGCATACTCTTCAAAACTACCATATTTACTTGCCACTATATCCAATTCTTCACGTACCAATTTACTTTTAACAATTTTCTGTAAGACATCAGGTTTATATGGCACGAAATATTCTGCTATCGGATAATCTGAATTTCGCAACCTATGTGTTATTCTAATAGATTTCTTCATATGTATCACCCACTCCCAAAACAATTCTCCCGCCCCTGCGGTAATTACGTTAAGTTCCACTAATTATTATATCACAGTTGCAACTGACAGTCATTTTACACATTGTTTACATACACCGCGTCTGATATACTTTACATGTCAGTCCAACTAACCATTTGGACGGGCTGAACAAATATAGAACAGGAAATATCCAACATGATAATAGCAAAAAAAATTCTAAAAATGACTTGTATTGTCCTCGGTGTGATCCTTGTGGCCGCCATAATATTTGTGGGAGTTCTCACTATAACAGAATACAAACCAGACGATTCCGAATCCCTTGAGGTCACATCCGGAAGCACATTTGGCAAAAATGCAACCGGCTCAACCAAGCTTTCACCATCTGTCGGCGACTCCATATCCATCGTGACATGGAATCTCGGCTACGGATCCCTCGGTGCAAATGCTGACTTTTTCATGGACGGAGGAGACAGTGTGTACACTTCCACAGCCAAGCAGGTAAACGACAATATGGAGGCCATCACATCAGAGCTGAATTCACTTGCCGCTGACATCTTTCTTCTCCAGGAGGTTGATGAACGATCATCCAGAAGCCACAAGATAAACGAAGCCGATATTTTGAGGGAAAAGCTGCCGTCATACACAAGCTCATACGCCTACAACTACAAAACACTCATGGTTCCATATCCACTTCCACCGATCGGCAGAGTGACATCAGGAATAATGACTCTCTGCTCATTTGAAGTATCGGATGCAGAAAGAATACAGCTTCCATGTCCATTTTCCTACCCGATCAGACTGTGCAACCTGAAAAGATGCCTGATCGTGTCCAGAATACCGATTGCCGGAAGTGAACACGAACTCGTCATAGTAAATCTCCACCTGGAGGCTTATGACTCAGGCGAGGGCAAAGCCGCCCAGACCAGGATGCTAGCCGACATTCTCCAAAATGAGGCTGCAGCAGGGAACTACGTTATCGCAGGAGGCGACTTCAACCAGACTTTTTCAAATGTGGATCTGTCCGCATACCCTCAGCAGTCCGCTGACCTGTGGGCACCAGGAAGCATAGATGTATCTGAATTTGGAGATTCCTTCACCTGCAGCACCGATTCCTCAGCTCCGACATGCCGATCCCTGGACAAACCATACGAAGGAAGCGACCACGAGAGTTTCCAATATTATGTCATCGACGGATTCATAGTATCGAGCAATTTGCAGATCAACTCCACAGAGACCATAGATCTGGATTTTAAAAACAGCGATCACAATCCGATAAGACTCGATGTTGCGTTGAAATAAACTATATTTTCAGTTGTTTTATGCATGTTATTTTAATTAACATTAATTATGTATAATTTTATGTTTAAAATACATTTTTCTCTTGATTTATGCCGTTTTTACATGTATTATGGCATTGTAAATGTTATAAATATTAACATTTGTTGCTAGTTTTGAATAATACTTCTAAGAATAATAGAGAATACTCATCAGAGAAAGGAATTTTGATCATGAAGAAATTATCACAGTCACGTCTCGCCGACACTGTCATGAACGGAAGAAAAGAAAAGGGTATGACCCAGGCTCAGCTCGCCGATGCAACCGGTATCAACAGAGCACTCATTTCCAGAATAGAGCAGAAGGATTTTGTTCCTTCTATAGAACAGCTCGAAAGTTTGTCAGAGGTTTTGAACTTCGACCTCACAGAAATGTTCATCAATGCTGGCGCACACAAGCTCGAGTCTCCATCCCCACTGAACATTGCAGTGGCAGGAACCGGTTACGTTGGTCTGTCCATTGCGACCCTGCTGGCACAGCACAACCATGTAACGGCAGTTGACATCATCCCTGAAAAGGTTGATCTCATCAACAACAAGAAATCCCCTATACAGGACGACTATATTGAGAAATATCTCGCCGAGAAGGAGCTTGATCTCACAGCAACTCTCGATGGCAAATCAGCATACAAGGATGCAGATTTCGTAATCATTGCTGCCCCGACAAACTACGACAGCAACAAGAACTATTTCGACACATCAGCCGTTGAGGCCGTTATCGAGCTCGTCCTCAAGGTCAACCCGGATGCCATCATGGTCATCAAATCAACTATACCAGTTGGATATACCGAGTCCGTAAGGAAGAAATACAACACGTCAAATATCATTTTCAGCCCAGAGTTTCTTCGTGAATCAAAGGCACTGTACGACAACCTCTATCCATCAAGGATAATTGTCAGCACAGACAAGAATGACGAGAAGATAGTTAAGGCATCCCATACATTTGCCGCACTGCTTCAGGAGGGTGCCCTCAAGGAAGATATAGACACTCTGTTCATGGGCTTCACCGAAGCTGAGGCTGTAAAGTTATTTGCAAATACCTATCTCGCACTCCGCGTGTCCTACTTCAACGAGCTTGACACATATGCAGAGATGAAGGGACTTAACACACAGGACATCATAAACGGCGTATGTCTCGACCCAAGAATCGGAACACACTACAACAACCCATCATTTGGATACGGCGGATACTGTCTGCCAAAGGATACAAAGCAGCTCCTTGCCAACTACAACGACGTGCCTCAGAATATGATGAGCGCCATCGTTGAGAGCAACAGAACGAGAAAGGACTTCATCGCAGACCGCGTTCTCTCCATCGCAGGCTACTACGACTACAACAATAACGGTGATTACTCAGCAGCCCAGGAGAAGGAATGTGTCATAGGTGTATACAGACTGACGATGAAGAGCAACTCCGACAACTTCCGCCAGAGCAGTATACAGGGTGTCATGAAGCGTATCAAAGCCAAGGGCGCAACCGTCGTTGTATACGAGCCAACCCTTGAAGACGGAACCACATTCTTCGGAAGCAAAGTTGTAAATGACCTAGACAAATTCAAATCCATGTCCGACGCTGTCATCGCCAACAGGTACAATTCATGCCTCGACGACATCAAAGACAAGGTATACACAAGAGATCTGTTCCAGAGAGACTAATCCTTAAGAAGACCTTTAAGAACATTTTTATAACATAAAAAATAACCGAATGATACGAATTAAAACTTGTATCATTCGGTTATTTTTTGTCAATATTTCTTATGAATTAGCCTGAGCCTTGAGCTCCTCAAGCATCTGAGGAAGTCTTGTATCCATCTCGTCATCCTTGAACTGACATGTACCAACCTTCCTGTGTCCACCGCCACCATACTTGAGCATAAGGCTTCCAACATCCATGGTCGCTGTGCGGTTCAGGATACTGTATCCAACTGCTGCCGAACATCCCTGTCCACCACGTCCGCTTACTATCCACGCTGACACATTCTGTTCAGGATACATACTGTATATCATGAAACGATTGCCGGTGTATATCGGATCCACTCCGCGAAGATCGCTTATGATAAGATTACCGTCCACTATGGTATGTGCCTTGACCATCTCCTTGAACTTCTCTGTCTGCTCATTATACAGAACTATTCTCTCCTGTATGTCCGGCAGGGCAAGTATCTCATCAGTGGTCATGGTACGACATGCATCTATAAGCTTCTCCATGAGCTGATAGTTTGATATGGTGAAATTTCTGAATCTTCCAAGTCCGGTTCTAGGATCCATCAAGAATCCAATAAGTATCCATCCCTTTGGATTCTGTACCTCGTCGATGGTAAGATTACCTGAATCAACCTTATCAACAGCCTCCATCATATCGTCAAACTGCGGAAATCTCTCTCTGCCTCCATAATACTCATAGATTATTCTAGCGCACGATGGAGTTATACGACTCTCCCCCTTGTATTTCCCCTCAAGCGCCAATCTCTCATGCTCACTTGAATGATGATCGAACCAAAGTCCGCAGCCCTCAACAAATGGCACATTTGCAAGGCAGTCATCCTCCGTAACCTCAATCAGTCCGTCCTGAAGATCCTTCGGATGCGCAAACTTCCAATGATCAATAATTCCCGCTTCCTTCAGCAGTGCGCCACACGCAAGTCCATCAAAATCCGATCTTGTAACCAACCTCATAGTAATTCCTCCCTGGTATTGAACCTCAGCCCTGTAAAACCGGGCTGAATCGTTCATTTTCCGCAATAAATATATTTTAATTATATAGAAGCGGGTGGGGTATTTCAAGGTTGTATTTTCCATAAGTATTTTCATTATGCATCCTTTAATGTTATAACCTGCGTATTCAATCCATATTTTTTAAATTTATATCTTACAAAATTTGAAAAGCTCTCTTCATGTGTAGACAAAATTATCTGGCATTCCGAAAATTCTCTTCGCAATAATTCAACAAAAGAAATCATATTAATATCATCCATACATTGAATAGGATCATCAATTAAAATAGTCTTTATTCCCCGTCCTGAGTATATTTTATTTAATGCAAGAGAAAATGACAATAACACTGCAGACAGTTGACCAGAACTCATCGTATATAAAACATCATGCTCATTTCCAGGAGACGTAAATCTTATTGATTCGCCATCATTTTTTAGTAAAACTCCTTGCCCTCCTTGATACGATTGAAGCAATCTTGATGAATAAACAAAAAATGGGATTTCGATTTCATCAATTATTTGTTTTTTATATGCTTCAATAGAGTTTCCCAATGCATTCTCGTATTCTTTTAATTGTGACTTTATTACTTCTATTGTATCCTTCTTTGTTTCTAAATTATGAATTTCTTCTTTAAGTTTATCAAATGATCTATAAAACTGCTCTTGTAAATATTGTCTTTTAAGAGCGAATTTTTCCTTACTCAATTTACTAGCATCAAGTAAATCTAATGCGTACTTTTTTCTTATTTCAGCAAATGAATATTTCATATTAGCTGCTAAATATTCTGCTGGAATCGAATTCCCAATATTTAAACACATTTCTAATAGCTGTACCCAATATTCATTAACATCTTCTGCACTAAAACCGCTGTCGACCATACTATTAAAGCAAATGTTATATAAAGGTCTTGCGCTTTCTAATGCATTCGCAAATTTTGCTTTGGAGTCAAACTCAGAATAAACCATTAAAATATCATTATTCGATAATTCGGTTATCTTACATTTTAATACATCTATAATTTTTTCATCTATTTGGGATTTGACAATCTCCAATTGTTTGGCATACAACTCCCCGTCCTGAGCCAAGAGATTGTAAAGTATATTTTTAGTGGAAACAAACTGTGTTTCCAACTCTTTGGAAGTATTCCAATCATGACCACAATATGGACAAACACCGTTTTCCAATATCTGCGAATGGTTATTATGAAGATTCTCCCTAATCTGAAGTACATTGTTAACTGCTTTTTGTAGTTCGCTCTGATTTCTTGATATATTACTTAATACATCAATTGCAGATAATAAATTTTCATCCTCTGATACTCCTATAATATTACATACTTTAGAAAAATTAACAGAACTATACTCCTGCAAATCAATCTTTTCTTGTTGTTGTTTTAAGAAAATCAAATTCTGATAATATATATCAATATCATCTATTGATAACGAATCTTTTTGAAGCAACAGCAACGCTAATAGTGCATTGCTTCTCATCTTCTCAGAAATACTCATAAATTTTTCATACGAGAAATAATTCTCATGATAATCATTATGCTTTACATAAGATTCTAATTTCTCAAGTTCAAAAAGATATTGAGATAACACTTTATCTTGATTATAATCTCCAAAATAAATTACCTCCCGATCCCACATCTGTTTACCGTCTATAAGTGATTCATATTCTACTGTCTGCTCATTTGGAGTATCTGCTTTGATCAAGCGCTTCCTTTTTCTCTGAATCTCTTCATCAAGCTGTTTGAATAGCTTCTCCACCGCTCTTCTTTTTTCTTTTATGTTTTTCTGCTTTTCTCTCTCTGCTGCAACGCCTAGAAGATCCTCAATAGTCGTTGATCTTGACGTTTCGCTCTGTTTAAAATATGCCAGTCTATCTTCTTGTCTAATATAATGAAACAATGTAAATTGTTCTATATTATGCTTTCCAAACTCACGGTTTCTAATTGTAGCTATTGCATCGTTACTTTGAATGTATTCATCCCACGCCTCAAATGGAATATCATAAGAAGGGAAATATCCAAACTCTATACATTCAAATATGTTCTTAGGATTAGCAAATTTTCCACTTATATTAGCAGGTCTCACCCTAGCACCCAACACAAAATACCTATCAACCTCATCATCTTCAAATTCCGCCTTTATAATTACATCTTTTTCACTATTTTGGGCAAAGAAAATAGTTTGATATGCCAGTTTCCCATCAATTGACTCACAATCTTTTACCCTACTTATCTTCCCAGTAACCAATAATTCAACAGCATCGAAAATACTTGTTTTTCCATAACCATTAGGTCCATCAAATACAGAAAGAAGTGCATTACTAAAATCAATTTCCTTCCTGGAAAATAACTTGTAATTCTCAACATATAATCTCTTAATTATAATCATATTTAGCTCTCACTCCCTTCTTCCAACAGCAAATTCCACTTTTGACACACATCGTCCACACTCGTGATATCCATCTTCAATTCTATGAAAGATTCTACTCTTTTTGAATCAATATCAACGGGCCTTCTCGGTTTATTTCTAAGATCATCTAACTCCTTCTTTAGATAATCGTTAACAGTTTTTATGTTTTTCGATTCTGCTGCCTTCATAGGAAAACAATGAAGTTTTGTAACAAGTTCAATAAAAAAAGCATAGATTGGCTCATTGAAATAATTTTCTTTATATTTCGAAAAATTGCTCGTATCCGTAATGTAATCCTGAACCAAAGAGATTATAGAGCCTTTTCCTTCATTCTGCTTCAACCAACAAGCAGCACTCTCTAATTCCTTCTCGTTATACGAAAATACATATTTTTTAAAATAATATGGATCATCTTCAATTATAATCTTTGAAGAAGTGTCTACCATATCATCCTGATACTTACAAACCAGAAGTAAAGATGTATTCTTATCCATATCTGCCCTATGACATTCCCTCTTTCTAAATTTAGATGCGATTTGTTTTATGATTTCGCCATCTACATAATCCGCCAATTGAGAGTTATCACAATTTATAACCAGAAATGTCTGAGTATTGTTTTTGTTTGAAATCAACAAATTCACACTAACTGTCATTTTCCTATCATCACTAAGATTACAATACACATTGAATTTTTCTCTAAAATCAAAATTCAATTCTTTTAAAACTTTTAATAAAATTTCCATTTCTCATCCTCTTCTATCAAATTATCTGCTCAAACTCACCCAATTTAATAATGCTTACATCTTTCAGGTGTGCAATATGTTCCTTACTCAGCTCTTCTGAATCAATATCTTCATACATACTCTTTCCCAGTTTCTTTGCCTCGCCCTGAATTGAAGAACATTTTATATTTTTACTAATAAAACAATCATAATCCATCAACATCTCATATAATTCTTTATTTCTTAAAATATCAGTACATATGTCTCCATTATCCTCCTCATCATCCTTTTCAAGTGTTGTCAAAATATATTGTTGCGTTTCACCATCAATATATGTAATTGCTTGCTTATCCTCTTCAAACGGAATTTTAATTTCCTTCAATCCCGCAAAAAAAGGATTCTGTATTCTACGTTTACTTAAATAAGTGGGAATAGTTTCCATGGAAATTCCTTTATAATTACTAGGACAGGTAAGAATAAGAAATTCTTTCATCTCTTGTTTAGTCAATTGACCTATTTTATTTATCGCTGACAAAAGCAGACAAGTATCGCATTCCCCCAATCTACATTTTTGACAATAATCAAGCGCATACATAAAAAAATTATTTTTTAAATGATATTGATAAAACTCTTCATCCACTGTCTCAATTTCATCGCTTGTAAGCCAGTCAAATATTTCGCTCAACAAAATCTTTCTATCCATTTCATTATTATTATAAAGTGGATAGTTCAAATTTCTATCTATAATATGTTCATCCAACTTACCAAGGAGATACAAATACCGATTATTTACATATCTATCTTGCCCCCATAACTTTGGTAAATTAAAAACATTAATACTATGCTTTATTTCACTCTTAATTAATTCTTCAATTTGATCCACCTTACAAAAATACTGTTCACATCCATGAATATTATACAAAAACAGATTTATTTTCCTTATTTTATAGTCATCTAAATGCCGAATATCATCTAATCGTTTTTTTGTTTGTACCTCCAAAGCATCAAGCGCTAAATCTATATTATTTGTATTTAAAGTTCTCTCATTATCATCCACTTTTCTTAATGCTTTTTTTAATTCCACAATAAAACTTTCTGGTCGTCCTACCTTTTTCTCATATAACGCCTTTTTTTCGTCTTCATTTTTTCTAACCCGTTCTATCCCGGCTAATATATTAGCCAAGTCTTTGGGTGAATTGATCAATTCTTTCACATAATCATGAAAGTCTTTTTCTTTGAAATCTATGTTAGTTGTAACATGCAAATAGGCACCTTTTAAATCAGGCATATTTTTTACATGATAAGCAAGTCCGAGTAATGCGCTATCATAATCCTTGGGACTACATTTAACCTGATTCTTCACTTGATGAACAAAATAATATTTCTCTTTGCCATTTACTATTTCCCCTAGTGAAAAATCTTCCAGATACTCTATTTCAATAAAATATTTTTTTAAAATATCTTTATTTTCTTGCTCTGAAATCGAATTATTATATACTTGTAATATTTGTTTAACAGCGATCCAAATAGCCAACTTTCCTTGATGGTTATATCCGTTCCAACTATTGGATGCATCAAAAATTACTCCAGGATTATCTTTTGACATATTTCCACTCCTTTAATCAATCCCTAATACACTTAAAATATATTGTCTTTTTTCAAATTATTTATCCGCTCAAGGTGACCAAAACCATCATTATTTTATTATTTACATTTTTACATAGCATTATATCATCTTATTATATTTAGGTCTATATATTATAGTTTTTCATTATATTTCTAATTTGTGTATCATGTACGGCAGGCGTTATATTGCTTCGGTCATATTTAATTGCATATATAGTTTATGTAATCCGGATGTTTTCAATAGCCCCCCCCCCATATTAAAAACGTCTGCTCACAAATGTAAGCAGATGCATCATTTTCAATGATATTACTAAAGAAACCCTCTTATTTTTTCTTATTCTAACCCAATTTTTTCTATATATCGATCAACTGCTGATGTCGATTTCTAAGAACCACATAAACACTGTATTATAATAATTCCATATTTTATATTTAAGACACCGGGGCAACACAAAAGGACTTTTGTATCCAATCCCTGAAATTATATTGTGATAAAAACAGCCTTACATCACCACAAATATATTTTTACCGATAATTATTAGTTATCTATCACTTATAGTCTAATCAGACAAGAAGTAAATGGAGAGTGTTATGCCACAGGATGATTTTTTTATTTCATATTCTAAAAGTATTTACAACAATTTTGTAAAGAATTTTGTAAAAAAAATTAAAAGCTATGGAATCAATTTATGGTTAGATCGAATAAATGTTCATTTAGGAGATGAAATATTAAGCAATTTATTTAATGTACTTGATTCATTTAAAAAAATAAACTATGGGGTAATTATTATTTTCGATTCAACTTTTTTTAAAAAAAAGTGGTGTATTACGGAACTCGAATATATCAAGCAAAATAAAATAAGTTTTTTCCCAATACTGTTTCATATGGAAAAGACTAATATACCTGAAAAATACAAATATTTAAGAAATTACAATATGGTAACAATTAGAGATGAAAAACTAGATATCGAGAATGCAATTAGCAAAATATTAGATATATATATACAACGAAAAGACTATAAAAAAGTTACTATTCAGACAACTATTTTTGAAGCACTTATTAGAAACTATTACTATGCAGATAAGACAAATGAAATGGTTGTCTTATCTGCAGACAATATTGGACTCTATATTAAAATATGGCATCAAAATAACAATTTATATATTGATAACTTTACCCAAGTATTAATCACTATTATTCATTCTAAACTACTAGCTTATTATAAGACATCATGTATTAGTAACTACGATATTTCATTAGTATGTAATGCTACTAATAAACTCATAATTATGTACGGTGATAATTATTTTACAAAGATTTAATGTATTTAATAATAGCAATTATCAATTCTACCAATTTTTTAGGATTTCTTTCAATCTTTAATTGGTGCAAATAGGGTTTTAAATATGTATACTCGTTAATATTTTTTTCTATTTCAGAAAGAATATATTCAGCACAATAACCTGTTGAACCAACGGGAATTATATACTTATGTTGCTGTTGAGCACGTTGGAAATCATGCAAAACCCCCTGAGATAACTTTAATTCACCATTATAATAATTGTTGCCAAAAAGGAAAATAATTATTCCAGCATTCTCTATCATATTATTTTGAAACATTTTTTTTGAAGATGCATTCATATATTTATCGCTACCTTCAATTAAGGGCAATGGTTTTATAACAATAGTTTTTTCAATATTTAAATTATAATCATTAATTGCATTTAATGCACCATTTATAACTTGGGGACCAACACCCTCAACAAATCCAGAAGATATATGATATCCATTTTTTATTAATTGATAACCTAATTGCGATAAAAACTGGTATGCCACTTCCTTTTTCCATATACCATAATTCCGGCAACTTCCTGCAACAAAAATTCGACTCGTGATATAGTTTTTTTTAATTTTTGATAAAATGAGTGGAATATCACTATAGCTATCAACTAATACAGTTTGTATTCCATACCTTCTCAAATCTTTAATCATGAGTTCTTGATGAATTTTGTCATATAAAAAATCTTCGGTATTTCTTCTCTTTCGCTTTCCTTTATTTGTAACATAATCATCTTCTTTTAGTTCTTTTATAAAACAAAAATGTTCTCTTTGGTTTTCTCCAATTAGTATACGAATTCTACTAAGAATTTGCCATAAATTAGGATCATTAAAGCTATAACCTATAAAAACAAATGTTTTAGAAATCAAATCAGCTTGTAATGCCGTAGTGAATAGTTTGTGAGTTTTTTCAAACAATTCATAGTCGTCTTTTGTGATTATAGCCTTATTGGGTTCGTCAATATCACCATGTATTTTATACACAATAACATCACTATCTTGCCTATTAATGGTAAGACTTTCTTCATTTCTTTTACAATCTACTTTATATTTTGCTTTTTGCTCTAATGTATCTTCGATTAAATGATCGTAGTTAGTTGTCCAATAAGTAGAAATAGGTAATTGAGAAAGTACGTTTAATGTTGAATTATAGTTTATATTTTTAGTAAATTGATTTAATATTTCTTGATTTAATCCATTTCGATTTCCTCCCATTTCATTTTTATAATATTGTGCAACTGAAATAAGATCCGTTTCTTTATCAATATCAAGTCTGATATCAGTTGCAAAATCACGTAATAATTCTTTCCAATTAACAAAGCCTGATTCTCGAGATAATCCAGCACCTCCAAATACGGCTGCATTTCCTTGGCCAATTGCAATTCCAAATTTACGTATAAACCTATCTATAGCCAGTTTATCCATAGAATTATTCTCCCACCCCCAATACTACAATATAAGTGATAGATAACTAATAATTATCATCCATTCGTATTTTCTTGTTACTCGTATACTAAATACTATACTATATACACATATATTTCAACATTTATTTTAGTTTTTCTTATCATTGTCCATATAATCTATATCTCTATATATAAACAATAATAAATGCAGAGAAACTTTTATAGTCCTCTGCATTTGTTACAAACTTTTTTACATTGTTGTTCTTTACAATGTTATATATGTACTCCTTTTTTTATCACAATCTCGTCAATTCTAATCGCGTGGTTTATTACCCATTTTAACAATTATATGGTAAAGAGTAGTAACACTACTATTTCTATTATGAAAAGTTTTCATTATTCGTATATCCGAATACTCAAGATCTTCAACTTTAATTTTATCTTCGACTTTAATTAATTGATAAATATAATCACGCTCTTTTATATATTGCAAATAACGATAGCAAAATCCATCCAGATCTACTACATTTGCATACACTAATACTATATTAAACGTATTTCCTGCTATATCATACAAAAAAATCTTATCTATATGTCTACTCAAATATTCTTTTTTCAAACTATCAAGATTCAAAGCTTCGATTATTGTACCTGGCATCCCCTCTATTTTGATGAGCAAGTCAACTTCTCCAGCCTCCTTTCCAGCTAATGCCAATCCTCGCCTAGTCTGATCAAGCACTTCATAATTTGATCTTTCAAGCATATCTCTTATATAATCATTCCTGTTGTTCTCCTTTGCTAAATAGTACATAGGGTTCGCCTGCAGCTTTACACACACTGCCAACAGGTCATAGATTATACTATCCTCACAATCCTTTTTTTGACATGTTTCAATTACTTTAATTTCAGCTGTCATACTATCCCAGATTTGGTTTAACATTTTCTCTGCATTTTTTTCTGCTTCTTTCAGTTCTAAATACTTTTTTCTATCTGAAGAATCATTGTAAAACCTATCAAAATATTGCCTTCTCCATTGTCCTATTCTTTTTAGATTTCTTTTTACAGTTGGATCAGCAATATCATTTTTTAAACTTTTAAATAGATCCATATTCTGAAGAATCTTACAAATTGCTATTGATTGTGCGGAATCGTCTTTATGTGCCTCGTCATCCAATTTTCTATATAATGTATAATATCTGTCAATATCACTATATCTCTCTAGCTCAGCATCAATAGCCATTTTCTTTTTCCTATACTCAGAAATTCTAACAACAATATTCTTGATCATAGCGTAAATGTCCGCATCATGTCTCACCGGTATTATCATATATCTATCCCGAATCAAATCGTATATAAATAAACACGGAATATCTTTCTCAGGAATACCATATTCTGCTGCAAATTCGCCAATAGTTTGTGCATATTTTTTCTTCCAATCTATCTTTTTATAATCATAGTATACATATTCAAACTCCCCCCTATTATCTTCGACCCCTTTTCCATCTAACAGTTCAACAAACGGGCACATTCCACCTACATATGCAGGCTGTCCCGGTATATGCAGAAAGGAAGCTCTTTTTTTTACTTTAGGAGTTGAAAATAAAAATAATATATTGTTCCCTGTAAGATCATTCAAGGCAGCCCAATCGTGCTCCAATTTCCTATATGCCTTTTCTGCATCCGAATATCTTGCAACTAATGAAACAATCAATATATATCCCCTATCTTTCGCCCTTGGAATACAGCCTTGAAAATATTCTAATAATCCCATATATGTTACTTCCATAATTCTTCCCCCCAGCGAACTATATCATCGCATTCTTGAAACTAATTTCGCAAGCTTCAATGTACACCATATAAAATATACTAATCCCAATATCATAAATAATGTTTGAGCATATATAATATATTTTTTCAATTCATAAGATAAATTAAAACCAACTATAACAAAAACAAATATAACGTCAATTATATTTGAAAATATCCCCAATATAGAGCAATAATACAAATTATCTAAATAATGATGGTCCCATAATCTTCTGATTCGCTCCTTATCAATAGCCGAAATTAAAATACCTATCCCCGTAAACATAAATCCAGCTATCACCCCAGAGAAACTCAATACATTAAATTGAAAATCATTTCCAAGTGCCAAAATATCTGAACTATTTAATATCGGACTTACAAATAGAACTATTGTGACTATTATTGTAATAACAGTCACTGTAACTAGTTTACATATATTTTTTTTAGAAACCTTACTAATGTTTTCTACCACACATTTTTTTGTTTTATCCATCATAAATAGATTACTTACACACTCTCTGCCATTATGTCAGTTCCAAAATTTCTTTATTACATTCATCAATAATATATTGTGGCACGGTATCATATTCACACGGATTTAACTGAAACAAATAATCATTCTCAATGTGAAATGTCTCATTTACAAACTTCCTAATCACACTATTTGAATTATTATCATTAAACATAATACGATATATTTGTAGCTTTTCATAATTACTTGCACTATTATGATATAATTTCTTCATTAATGTCATATTTTGTGTCTTCTGATATGTTGCATCATAGTCAAAATTGGAAATATAGTTTGTTCTTATTTCATCAGTTGCTTCCTGTATTTCTTCTGGAGTCATCAAGCGATCCGGCGTATCATCTGGATAATGATATTCTGGAATTTCTCTTTTATGAAATACATTCGACAATAACTGCCATGCTAAACTATCCTTATTTTCAAGCTCTAATAGTCTTCGCAAATATACTAGCTTATTTAACAAATCCATATCTGATCTTATATTAGTACGAGCAATATCTCCAAATGATTTTATATCAGCCTTTGTAATTTGTTTTTCACTCAATACACCTTGCTTAGTTGTTAAAAATGCCGCCGTGGGTTTTGGGTTAAATTTGCTTGGGAGATTGTATATCGCATCAATCACAGTATTAAATTCATGTGTCAGCAACAATACAGTACGGTTCTTCAAACTATGTTTCCCCATAAAAAGCATATTAATAATGGCAAACTTTTTATTTCCATCAAATGAAGAAATAGGATCATCCAAAACGATTAAATCCGGATTATCCTTCAAGACGCTATACATAAATAGGACTAATGCAAATGCGTTTTTTTCTCCATAACTTAGATGTTCATTTGCCATTTGAATATTATTATCACCTTCAATATGTTTTAATACCAAATGATAATCTGTTTTATTTTCTTCTTCCTGTATATCAACGCAATATTTATAACCTGCATAATATAAAAAATCATTTATTTCTGTACTATACATTTCAATGGTTTTCTTAATCAGTTTTTTCTGCTGAGCAATTTCGCCTTGCAATTTTCCTGCCTTTTCCAAGACCTCATCTAGCGTTTTGTTAATCAGTTTTACTTTTTCATTAGACAGATCTGAATTCAAATGTGAATAATATGATAAATCTATTTTATACTTTTTTATTTCGTCAGCAATCTTTTCTGCATTTTTTAATGAGTGAAAACTCATCCCCTTCAAACCATATAATTGCTGCATGCAACTATCTACCTGAGCTTTTATCTCTAACAAAAAAGTTTTTTGAGCACTCGTAATTCCCGAAACATTATTTATTATTTCTTTTATCTTATTTGCAGTATCAATCGTAAAATATGGCATCAAGTCTTTAAATACATCCAGCATCTTTGTTAACTGCTCTACTGCTCTTGCATCATATTCCTCACCCACTTTCAAAATTATATCTTTCGTTTTCTCTATTGAGCCCGTACAATATGGACACTGTTCTGCCATGTCCAAATATTGTCTTCCTTCCAATTGCCATTTAATCCACTTTACATTTTCAGTATTTTTCAAGTATGGTTCATACACTTCCAATCCAACAGGAATGTTAGTAATTTTATTGCCTTTAGCTATTCCCTTTCCTATAGCGCCCGCAGCTGAATAACCACTTTTTGCCTTTCCAAATCCATCGATAAATAGCTGGAATTTTTTTATCAGTTCCTCTAATTCTGGATGATTTTGAAATGTAATATTTATCCCTTCTAGCAATTTTTCTATTTCATTCAAATGCTTATCATAATCTGGAGATTTTACAAATATCTCAAAGCTATTCTTAATCAGCTCATCACTTTGATACACATAATCTTCAATATACTTCTCATTAAAAATAGCAACCTTTGTAAATTGATCATATCCTTCTAATTTAGGAGAATTCTCCTCCTCATTAGTATAATATTTAAAAGGCAACAACGAATGCTTTTTTTCTTGATCATTTGTTACAAAAGCTTCTATTGTTTTTGAAATTGTTGACTTTCCCGTTCCATTTATAGCATATTTAATATTAAGCCGACCTTCAACAATATCAAATTCACCATTATCAATATTATTACAATTACTAATCTTTAACCGCATCTTGTATCCTCTCAATTGTAAAATCAATCATCTCTCATAATCATATTTAACATTTTTATTTATAAATGAATTTAGACCATAACCTTGTCTGGCAAGTTTTTTCATTTGCTCAACATTCTCTACACCTGCACTTTTATAAGAATACGTATACACCTTTGTACTTTTATTAAATGAAACTTTTATATATGTGTCTCCTATAGAATATGACTTAACATTTGAGCCGCCCCCATAATTTCTATATTGTTCCATATCTTTCTCCTCCCATAAAATCTAAACTAGATAATCCTCTTTACTGAATGTATTTTACATAATTACATATTATTGCATTTTCGTTCTCTGTTTTCTGCATATAATAGTAAATCTATATTATCATCTCCTGATATACATTTCAATATCCTATAATCATCTATAAAACATTTCATATTATCACTTACGCTAATGTTCTTATTTCACAAAAAGCCACCTATACCTAAATGTGATATGACATGTGTATTGCATTGTATTATCTGGGTTTCTATCCCGATATCCCAGAAGGGCTGATTCCAAATTTCCTCAAAAGCCATATACGAGAATGATTGATTTACATAGCCCAGAATTTTTTAAACGTAACAAGAAGAAATGCTTGAACTGGTTTCAAAGGTTATTGCAGGTATACCGAGAACGATAGTTGCCGAACGTAATCAAAAAACTAAAAGAAATAAAAAGTATCTTTAATGAGACTTACAGGAACATTTCATTATATAATCCATGTCACGAGAATGTAATTGTTATGGTAAATATTATGGATGCAGAAAAGACTATTCTCCTTTAGAAGAATTCAGAAAAAAACTGGATGCCACCTGAATAATACAGGATAACATCCATGTGCCCAACTTAGTTCATAAATATATGTCCAGGATTCTGGATACATATTAAATCTCTATACATCTTTCAATTTCCTATACTTATTTGGAATTGAAACATTACTTACAGAATCATATTCCCGTTCCAAGCAAGCAAAAATCCCAGTATTGGTCTATAGTCCCCCATATTGGTCAAAAATACATGGCCATAGCCCCCTGTGAGGCCACTGTAGTCGGCTATACGGCCAAATTCTATTGGTGCTCCTATGATATCGGCTTCCAGTTCCTCTTGGATCTCACGGCGTACATCTTCAACCGATGTACAATTTGGATCAGAAAAACCACGAGGGCATGCATACTGGTCTCTTCTGATTGCATGTCTAAACTGTTTCAACAAAATATATTTTCCATTGCGCTTCACCAGAATCATTACACCATCTTTTCCATTTGGCAAGACTCTCGCATATCCATAAACCCATTATCACCTTTGCGTATCGGGTCTACCACCATCATGTTATATATATTTCTGTAGACAACGCCATATTTTCAATTATATAGCTCCTCGTCATGAGCGAAGTAACGATCTCTGTAATGAGCAACATAACCATTGTCTGAATACCCGAAGGAACTAAATTCAAAAATGCTACATCAGGTTTTATCCAGCTATTTTGCATAGCTTTTGCTACCCAATAATCACCTATCAGTTCAGGATTTATCACTATTAGAATACACCATCATCCGTTCACACTCCCGTATCCTACATTCCCCTCAATCTATCTGCGTACCACCTGATAGTTTGCCGTATTCCATCATCGAAATTCACCTCCGGCCGCCAGCCAAGAGTCTGTTCAATCTTAGTTGAATCGATAGCATACCGCAGATCATGGCCTTTCCTATCGGCGACAAATGTTATGAGTGACTCGGGCTTACCCAATTCCCTGCAAATCATCCTGACAATATCAATATTTGTCCGTTCACAATGACCGCCCACATTGTATATCTCACCAACTTTTCCCTGAGTCAATATCGCATCTATGGCACGGCAATGGTCATCCACATGTATCCAATCCCTGACATTTATCCCCTGTCCATAAACAGGCAGCGGTCTGTCTGCCAATGCATTTGTCACCACCAAAGGGATAAGTTTCTCAGGGTACTGGTATGGTCCATAATTATTTGAACACCTGCTGATGGTAACCGGTAAGCCATACGTTCTATGATAAGCCATAACCAAAAGATCTGCTGCCGCCTTTGAGCTGCTGTACGGCGAGCTCGGACAAATAGGCGATTCTTCAGTGAATAACAAATCCGACCTGTCAAGAGGCAGATCTCCATACACCTCATCCGTACTGATCTGATGAAATCTGCCGACATCATATCGCATACATGCATCCATCAACACGGACACGCCCTTGATATTAGAATCAAGGAACACCTCCGGGTTATCTATAGATCTGTCCACATGCGACTCTGCCGCAAAATTCACGACCACATCCGGCCTCTCCGCCTCAAATATACGATACACCTCACATCTATCGCATATATCCGCCTTATAAAAAACAAAATTAGACCTGTCCAAGACAGGTCTAATCGTATCCAGACTTCCCGCATATGTAAGTTTGTCCACGCACACAAACTCATACTCAGGATGTCTGTCCATCATATAAAATATAAAATTACTACCAATAAAACCAGCTCCGCCGGTGATAAGAATCTTCATATGTTATACCTCTTTGTACAAAACAAGTTGTGTTTGGTATAAGTATAACATAAGCTGTATCTGTGGTATACTTCATCAGGCAGTTTATTCCATTCTTTGTCAGGGTATAATGCTCTAAATTCATCTTTGCTGAGATCGTGGTTGATTATCTCTTTTGGAAGTCCGGACAGATCCTCGGCACGTTTGCCTTTCCGCTTTTTTGATCTCTTCTGTATCACTTCTTCGGTTAGTTCATCGGCATTTTCATCCGCCAGTGCTTCTGCTTCATTAAAGATGATGACTAGTTCACCATCTACTTCCTGAAAAGAAAGCTGACTGCTTTCCATTTTTTCTGTAGATCTTCCATATCTGTTACGGTTGGATCCTGTCAGATCTTCTTCCGCAGAACAAGTAAAGCGTCCCTGCCGTTGCGGGGTTCTCTATGCCGATAGATTTGAGTACTCCGGCAAGACTGTCTATACCATACCTCAGATCTGTTCTGCCACATACTATGTATATTTCAGAAAACCCAACTGTGTCATTCAGCATCTACAAGGACCTCCACGATGGAGCGGATCACTGTGGGAGAAGCACCGCCAGCGATCTCTATGTGTATGCTACCACGGTCTATCCTTATCTTTGAACTGCTGCACGAATCAAGGTCATTCTGATAATCAGCGCATTCCAACTTGACTATCTGTGGCTTCTCCGATTCAACTGGCAATTCTGTTTGAGAACCTGATGCCTGCATGCACGCCGCCAGTCTCAGCTGCTTGAACCAGTAGTAATACTGATCCTTTGATATGTTATTTTCAGCAAGCCAGTCCTTTGTTTTCATACCGCTGTTCCTGCATTCCTGAATAATCGTAGTCCAGGTCTCTAGCTGCTTTTCCCGAATAGCAAGTCGTGTTGCCATAATCTGCCTCCCGAATATTTGGATTTTTCGCTCTTATTTTCCAACTAGTTGAGGTAATTATAAAAAAATTCAGGTAAGATGGATAGGTACCGGCTATGGAGCGTTTACATCATAACTTGTTAATACTGAACAAAAACCTACAATAAAATTATTGAATTGTTATAAAAAGTTTGCTATAGTGGGTACGTTGTTTGCAAATAAAAAGGAAAGAGGGAGTAAATATGAAAAACAACTATTTAAAGAAGATAATGCTAATTTTTCCAGCGTTATTTTTAATCATGTCATGCATAGTGCCGGTAAAAGCGTATGCATCAACTTGCCCACATGCAGGTAGTGTAAGTATTAGTACAATAAAAGCGACTTGTACGAAAAAGGGGAAAAAAGTTGTAAAATGTTCTAGGTGTGGAAAGGTATTAAGTACTCAAACTACTGGTAATGCGTTAGGGCACAAGTGGAAAGTAGAACAGAAATCGGCTACAGAAAATGAAAGAGGATATTACACAAAGTCTTGTACAAGATGTAATAAGATTGATACAAACATCATATATCCCAAAATATGTAGACATGTTAATAATGGACAGTTCACATATAATCCAAAACCAACATGTACTAGCAGTGGATATAAAATTCAGAAATGCACAAAATGTGGTAAAATCTTGTCACGAACAGCAGTGAAAAAGCTGGGACACTATTGGACAGAAACTAAGAAAAATCCTACAAAAACTAAAGAGGGCTGCCATAAGAAATATTGTAAAAGATGCAAGAAAAAACTAATTGACAAGACTTATCCTAAGTTAGAGTTCAAATATAAGGGGAAATATAAGTGTGATGGTTTTGAGTTTAATGCAGCAGGTATTCTTGTGACAAATCAGAATCTCTGGGGCACAACTTGTAACAGTATTTCAGGAATGAAAGACAAATTTGTTGCAGCATATCCAATGAGTTGTAATTATAAATTAGTTGTTGAGTGTACTGGTAATTATGTATACTTGGTTAACCAGACAAAAGATGGAAAAATCTACAAGGCAACAAAGAAGATTACTTTAGGGACAAATTCCTTGGGCTTGATGGTTTATTGTGCGAAAGTACCTTTGAATTCAAAGGCGCCTAATCGTAAATGCACAATTACTATCAAGGACGAGTTTGGGCGTGTTTTAAAGACTCTTAATGTTAAACAGAGAAATGACTATACATTTAATGGTTACAATAAGACAGAATATATAAAGGTTATTAATCCAATAGTAAAAAAACTTTGTATTTCAAGTAAAGATAGAAATCCAGTGAGGGGCGATGTTGCAGCAAGTTATATGAAGCAAGTCCTGAATGGTGACGTAATTTCAAATAAGGTAGTTACATGTTATGGTGCTACAGAAGCATATAAGAACCTGCTGTTTGCTGCATGTACATATATTGTAGATGATGTTAATGTAAGAATTAATTATATGACAGTTAGAACTGCAACTATGCTTGATCCAAGTTCAACTTTCTATAAAACGGTTGGGGTGGAAGTTGAGAATGTTAATGGCATGTCGATTGAAACAGACCCATCTACAGCAATCATCAAGATTTCAGAGCAAATGACAAAGCATGATGCAAATACAATTAATAAAAAGAAAGATGCTCAAGCATTTATAATTAATACAACAAGTGCTGGACTTAAAATGGGAATAGGTGCATTTTTCAAAAAAATAGGTGTCGGAGTGGTAGGTAAGGGTATTCTTGCTGCTGGAAATAAATTGGCGAATATGTATTGTGTAAAAGTTAAGAGTGATAAAACAAAAGTAAAATACAATAATGAGCTCAGATTAAAAAAAGGAACGAAACTTAAGAATAAAGACAATAAGGTTATTGTTTATTCTCTTGCCGACGCATTGGGCTATACTTATAATCTTAAGTTTGTCTCAGGAGATTATTCAAAAAAATATACAAAGACATGGACTAAATCAGGAAAATTTTAACTTGGTTATATATTATTTATGTGGAGGGGTTGTGAAATAAGTTCCTAAAAAAATAGGACCATTTGCGTAAGCGAATGGTCCTATTTGTGTGGTAAAATTAACTTGCGATGAAAACTTTACACAATAGTTTGTTGTGGTCAAGCTTTTTTGTAACACTACGACCTAAATTCTGCCACAGGGTTTATGCACCCCCGTAGCGTGCCCCGTAAGGCGTTTTGTAATTATTATAAGAATGCGGACGTACATGTTTATATTGTACATACGCAAATTCTTCGATAGCTGTGTAGAGTTCATCTTCTGTATGATAATAATGCTGGTAAATAAGATCATTTTTCAACGTATTGAAATATCTTTCCATAGGAGCATTGTCATATGGATATCCTGCTTTGCTCATACTTTGAGTAATACCGAGTTTCTCACAAAATTCGGTGAACTCTTTTGAAGTGTACTGACTTCCTTGATCTGAATGAACCAGAAGCTTACTTAAATCGATTCCAGGTTGGGAATGAATAGCCTTCTCTAAGGTCCTTTTCGCTAAATCAGAGGTTATATTTCTATCAATTATGCTTGCAATAACACTTCGGTCATGTAAATCAAGAATAGTACAATTGTAACGCTTGCTGCCATCTGTCAAAAAAAGATAAGTATAATCTGTACACCATTTTTGATTGATCGCATCTGCATGAAAATCCTGATTCAGTTTGTTCTCATATACTTTATGCGCAACACCATGTTCGTACTCCGGTTTAGGGCAGATATCAAACTGCCTGAGAAGCCATCTAAGTCCAAATTCCTTGTTGTATTTTTGAATAAATCGATAAGCCTCTAATCGATTTCCTTCGCAAAGAATGCCGCTGCTTTTTTTAGGAAGTCATTTTCCTTTTGAAGTTCTGCAAGCTGCTTTTTGAGCTAAAGATTCTCCTTCATGTAATCATAATCGGCTTTGGCTTCTTCGTTAGCTTGGCATTCTTCACGGAATTGATTTGTCCAATTTGAGATACTTGCATGCGATACTCCGTATTCTGCTGCAAGACCTTTGAGGGATCTTTCCTCTTCAAGATGAAGACGAACAATCTTCTTCTTAAATTCTGGTTAATAATGTTGATTCATCTGTAACATACCTCGTTTCCTCCTAAGATTATATCTTATTAGGTCGAGCTGTTACAACTATGTTATATCACAACAAATACACTCTCATATCAATAAATCATACATCGATGTAATTTATTGTGATTTCTAATCATCTGCACCAACCTCAAACTCATTAGGTGTATTTCTCAACATAAACTCCCCCCATATATAACTCAACCTAGGAGATTTCTTATCTATCATGCTAAAACACATAACCACAATCTTAACCACAAGTCTTTTATCATTATATTTAGTTATTTCTCCATCCAACTTTTTTTCTTCATACAACCAATCTGTTATCTCTTTTTCAAGCCAATCATTGCATGTAGACTCAATATTGTTATTTACCATATATTTGTATACATATTCTTCAATCAAATCATAATATAGCACTGCATATTTATCAACTATATCATTTATTTCCTTCCGTTCAAATAAACATTTATTCTCAATTTTTATTCCATCTCTTTTCTCCATACAAATATATTTAATATACCATGTTGCTTCTTCAATATTATATTTTGAAATAGAATATTCATCACTTTCTTTACACTGATTGTAATAATTAGCAACTCCTATATAATCATCATTTATTATATAACTATTAATAATTCTTACTCTTTTAAAATGCGTTTTTATTGTATCATACAGTGGACCATTTTCTGTTTTAATTAAATATTCAAATTTTAAATAATAGCTTTTCCAGTTAATATCATATTCTATGCTTTTAGGCATATATCCTCTATCTAATATAAGCTCTATAATATCTCTAGTTGTCTCTATAGCATTTAACAATTTTTCACATTCAAGAACCTCTTCATTTAATCGATTAAACTCGCCCTTCCTAAATATATAATAACCTAAACAAAACGTTCCTAAAAACGAAATATAATCTCCATAGAAAGTTAAAATATCATTTTTTGAAACGGGCTCTTCTTTTTCATAAAAATATAGAAACATGCATACATAAACAAACATGACCAATAACGGGAATAATATTAAGGGAATATATTTCCCCAAACTATTATTAACATAATCCACCAATCCTGATTTTTTCATTTTACTGTATGTCAATATTATAAAGAGAATACTTATTATACCCAAAATTAAATCTATAATCTCAACACTATTATCCAATATTTATTAGCTCCCAATTCGTACTTATAATTTTTTATTCATCTTAGCATCACTCAACTATTCATTTACAAGTCCCTCTGTCAATATATTTTCTCACTAAACAGTATTTTTACGAATAATCCAGAGATGTACCGATGCAAATATTAATAGAATGTTCACTTACACCTCTAGTTGAATAGTCTTTCTCATACTATTCACTTGTAAGTATACATCTATTCAAATAAATATTTATATTTAGTCTATTTTTATGCTCTAGCAACTATTATTGTTCTAAGAATATTCTTTTGCGTGTGACTCCTCTAGTCTCCATCCTAGTCATTTGACAAATACTTAATCCCATTATTTAAACAATATATGTATGACAACTTAATTATTTTTTCACATATTTCATTTTGATTCTTCAACTCCTCAATACGCAGATTTAGGCGCCTAGTAATATGTAACAAATCATCATCATGCATTTCTTTTATGATATTGTATAGAGATGTTCTCAAGCTAATTTCAATAAAATATACCTTATTATAATCCCTGATTCTCTTCATCAAAATATTATGGAACCCAAACAAATCTTTAGCAGTATTTAACATATTAGTAATTTCTCTTTTTCTATCTATACCCTCATTCTTAATATTCTCTTCCACCATTTGTTCAGTAATTTTTCCATCATTCAATCCTCTTTTTACCTCTTCAAAATAAACAAATAATGATATGAATAAAATTTTCTCTGCCTTATCAGAATCATCTTGACAATCCTCATATTCCTCATCTTCTAAGCACTCATACATTATATTTTTAAATTTTTCCATTTTTCTTTTATTTTCCCCAGATACTTTTGCTTGGAAGTAATCCATATTTAGATACGATCCTTTTGCAATATATCTGCAATACTCATATATATATTCTGAATCACTAATAATACCATGATGATTTGTTAACATATTTATCAAATGTAAATAGCATATTACTGATTGCGAAAAGAAAACAGGCACTACTTGCCTAATATCATCAACTTTTGTAACTTCTCCTTTAATACCATATTTTTTATATAAGAATGCTGTCTCATCAAATTGATTTTCTAATGTTTTTTCAACTAACTCATACATTAAGAAATTTTCCCTATGAATTGATTGTTCTGCATACGAACTAAGACAACTTGTCCCAAAATCAATAATATGTACTTCATCTTTCTTATCAATCAGAATATTCCTTGCATGGATATCACCATGGATAATATTTTTAGTTTGATAGGAAAAAATCGTATCAAATATCTTCAAAAGCATCTTTACTCTTGTATTCATATTTGGGTTATCTTCTAACCATTTTTCATAAGTTATCCCATCAATAAAATCCATAGAGCAACAATAGCATCCATTTTCAGACCATGCATCATGTATTGTCACTATTCTTGAGTCATTTAATTTGGCAATTTTCTGTACCTCCGCTATATATTGTTCTTCTCTTATTACATTCTTTCCATTTATTTTCCGTGGGAGCCATATTTTTATAGCGTCATCTCTTTTTGTAATTTTGTGTGTTCCTTTTATAACAACACCATTTGCACCTGGTTCTCCTAATGGCTCAATATTATCATACCGTTCAAAATTTGGCTCTATCCATGAATCACCTATTTTCACCTTTATCTTTTTATCTTCATATTTATAATTCGGATTTATCATCTTTCGTCACCTACTTTTACCTTCTCCTTCCATATTCATAATCTCTATATCCACCAATTGCCAGCCCACAGGGCTGGCAATTGCATATCCTAATCTATTTAATTTCTACTCCACTGTAACACTCTTCGCCAGATTCCTTGGCTTGTCCACGTCAAGCCCCCTGGCAACAGACACATAATATCCAAGTAACTGCAGTGGAACTACAGCCAAACTGGCAGCGAAATGCTCATCCGTCTTAGGAACATACACAGTGAATTCGGCCGTATCCTCTATTGAATAGTTGCCAACTGTCGTAAGTGCCATAAGTGAGGCTCCACGGCTCTTACATTCAACCATATTGCTAATAGTCTTCTCATAGAGCTCAGGCTGTGTCAGTGAGCCAATTACAAGGATTCCATCCTCAATAAGGCTTATCGTTCCGTGCTTCAATTCGCCCGCAGCATATGCCTCGGAATGTATATAGCTGATCTCTTTAAGCTTAAGGCTTCCTTCAAGGCAAATAGCATAATCTATGCCACGTCCCACAAAGAAAATATCCTGTGCATTTGCCTGCTTAGCAGCAAACCACTGTATTCTCTCCTTATCTTCAAGAATCTTATTAATCTTATCAGGTATAGTCTCAAGTTCCGCTATATAATCCGTATACTGTTCATCTGTAATCTGTCCACGAACTCTGGCAAACCCAATTGAAAGCATATATCCAGCAATGAGCTGTGCGCTGTATGCCTTAGTAGTTGCAACCGCAATCTCTGGACCAGCCATAGTATAGAACACATTGTCAGCCTCACGCGCAATCGAAGAACCTACAACATTCACTATACCAAGAGTCTTTACGCCCTGATCCTTTGCAAGACGAAGTCCTGCAAGAGTATCGGCAGTCTCGCCCGACTGGCTGACAACAATAACAAGATCATTCTTGTTGAGTATTGGCTTTCTATATCTGAATTCTGATGCAAGTTCTACACGAACTGGAATTCTAGCGAGGTCCTCCATAACATACTGTGTTACCACTCCTGTATGATATGCAGAACCACAGGCTACAATAATAACCTGAGAAATGTTCTTAATATCATCCTCACTAAGTCCTACATCACTCAGATCTATTCTACCATCCTTCATCTTAGAATTCATAGTATCCTGAATAGCCCTTGGCTGCTCATGAATCTCCTTCATCATGAAATGCTCATATCCGCCCTTCTCTGCAGCTTCAGCATCCCACTTGATCTCAACAAGATCTTTTTGAATCTCATCTCCATCAAGATTATAGAATGTAGCCTTTCCATCAGCCAGACGCCCCAGCTCCATATTGCCAATATAATACACATTTCTTGTGTACTTAAGTATCGCCGGCACATCAGACGCAATATAGCAGTTACCGTCAGCCACACCTATGATCATAGGACTGTCCTTTCTGGCAACATATATTTCGTTTGGATACTCTTCAAACATCATAGCAAGTGCGTAGGAACCACGAATTCGAACCATTGCATGATTAATTGCATCTACAGGGGTATGCTCATACTTCTTGTAATAATAATCAACAAGCTTCACCGCAACCTCAGTATCTGTTGAAGAATAAAATGAATATCCATTTTTTATCAGCTTAGCTTTCAATTCCTGATAATTCTCAATAATACCATTATGTACACCAACTACATTGCCATCATCACTGGTGTGAGGATGTGCATTTGTCTCCGATGGCTCGCCATGTGTCGCCCATCTGGTATGACCAATACCGCATGTACCAAATACTGCATGTCCCGCATCAGTCTTCTCTATGAGTCCTTTCAAACGCCCCTTGGCCTTGACTATCTTGATATTCGAATCATTGTCCCTTACAGCTATACCTGCTGAATCATATCCTCTGTACTCAAGTTTTGACAGTCCATCCAAAAGGATAGGTGCTGCCTGTTCATTTCCTACGAATCCTACTATTCCACACATAGTTTTTTCTCCCTTCATTCATCATTTTCTATAAATATTTTATTGAGAATTTATTGGTTCTGATATCAGATTTTAACATTCAATGCACTACTATATTAGCCCCTATATTTATTTGCACTTTTTCTATATAAGATTCAATTATACCAATATCGAAATCTATATTAACATCATCAAATCTCATTCCATGTATCACCCAATCATTCGCATGTGCACCTCATCTTTTTTATTTTGATTGGACAAACATTCATACATTGATAGCAACTAACACATTTATTAACATCTATTTGCGGATACTCAAACCCCTCTTCATCCTCAACCATAGAAATAGCATGTTTAGTACATATGGCATAACAAGCCGTACATCCACAACACTCTTCTTTTCTTCTATATAGTACTGGTATTTTTATCATTCACGTTTTCTCCCATATTATTTTTTTACACAAACGATGAATATTGCTAACACAGCAATTCCAACTGCAAACCCAAGTCAACATTTTCCGTCCATGCCACAATTATATAACTTGCCGATGACAATGCGAGCAAGGTCGATATCACCATTACAATCAAGAAAAGCGTTATAATACCAGTCTAAGAAACGACCAACCTTATAAGCAAAATCTGATGTTATTGTAACTCCGTCTTCACCACGAAAGCTATCTATTTCAAATTATTTCGGCATTCCATTTTTCCTCAACATTATATATTCATCAAGTTGCTTTCTTGTATTTAAGTAAAATATGCTTTCCAACAATAATCAATGCTATGACAACACTTGTTTCAACTATAACAAGTAACATTTTGCCTCCCCCCGAAACATTTTTAGTAAAGTGTTGAAAAGCTTGAAAGACAACAGCTAACACACAATAATGCATGCCATAAATTGTCAAACTGTTTTTTCCGAGTTCTTCAAGAAAAGGATTAACACCTTTTAAAGCAAATCGTGCAGTTTCGACAACCATTGTCGTTCCAATTATTGCCGTATACCTTTAAGTACTAATAGAACCGATGCATTTTCTTTTTATTCAGCTCGAATACTCAATTTTACGCCATCCAGCCATTTTAATTATTTTTGAGGGCAGATAACGCAACATGCAGTACACCCACAGCATTCTTCTTTTCGCTTGTATAGAATTGGAGTTTCTTTATTCATCAGTTCCCACCTTTCACTTTCCTTTTTATCCTTCCCATGAAGGTTTTTATCTCATTTTTCAATCCATAGCCCCCATATTTCTTCGCAATAAAATCGAAGGATTTCGATTCAAACTCACTCCAAAACTCTTCTCTATTAGTCGGTTTTGGAAAAGGAGCCTTTAGCGGTGGCTGCAAACTGTCCTCAATTTTAGTTTGCTTGAAAATCAGCTGATTCTTTACAGTTTCAAATGTCCTCATGCCTTTCTCATTGTTTATTAGAACTAGGGAAACCCCTTTATTGTCAGCGAATCCAGGTGCAGCATTCTCTATTCCCCAATAATCCGCAATCGTAATGTCACCAGGATGCAGCACAGATTTATATGAACATTCATAACAACACGGCCGCAATATAGTGTGTCCATAAAAGAGATTTTTGAAAATACGGCTAATCACGGACTTTCCGTTTTCAAAAAAACTGTTTCAACGTGATCATACCATCCATAATCTCTCTTATTTCTAAAATCGACTTTTATCGCTGTCGACTTATTTTTCTTTTCCTGCCAACTCAAATAAGCTTTCCATACTTTTTTGCTAGGTACGCCATGACAAACAATATCGACACAAAGCAAATTATTGTATTCATTTCCAAGATAATGCTTTAACCCATCCACTTGACAAGAGGTACCAGAAAACAAAACCTTACGACCAGCGTCAAGATCTTCCTGTACTTTTTTGAATGTATCCCCCAACTTGCTCTGAATATATTTTGAGCCTCGCATTTTATTCCGTTCTTCAACATTTTCTGCTCTAGCATGTACAGCAAGAAAGTCTTTTGTTAGAATACAGCCGTAAACCACGCCATCTTCTGATAATGTTTTATCCGATAGTGCTGTAAAAATACCTCCTGACCTAGAATCCATTCTAACATCTTCACTCTTATGCTTTACAGCGTAGACTTTAGGCTGTTTCCAGTTCATTATGCTGCCCTACTTTCGGAGTCTCCAGCATAAATGCCATTACTTTCTGTTTACCCCCATTATCTTGAGAAGGTGTTTTTTGATTTTAGCTTTTATTGGAACAGTTCCATATTTTTTCACTATAAAATCAATTCCTTTCTTATAATAATTACTCCAAAACTCCTCTCGCATTTCAGGTCGATTGGTCGGTCTTGCCAGATTTTCTTGCCAGCATTGTGTTGTATTGCTCAACCTATAATCTAATTTTCCTTTAATCATATCGAACAAAGTTTCCCCTAGAGTTGTATGAATCAGAAACAAAGAATTCCCATCTACATCATAAAAATCAGGTATGGTTTCCTCAATATGCCAAAAGTCTCCAATTGTCAAATCCGTTTTACGCTCAATCTTTGTATAAGGACATTCATAGCAAGATGGTCTTAATGCACAGTGATTGTAAAAGATTCTAACATACTCTTCAATAGGGACTTCTTTTGTATCGATCTTGACATAAGCTGTTGGCGAAATCCATCCATTACGTTTATCCTTGAATGTCAGATATGTAATAAGGCCATCATTTTTATTCTGAATATACTGCACATATTCCTTCCATATTTTAGAACTTGGAGAACCATGGCATACAATATCAACAATGCATACCCTTTCGCGTATTCCCTTCATCTCTACATACTTACGGAATCCATCTGCCTGACACCCCGTTCCAACAAAAAGCATGTGATGGTCAGGATGATCTACGAGCCATTGATATGCCTCTCGAAAAACGTTTCCTGGCTTGCTCTGCATATATTTTGAGCCTTTTGCTCGATCCCTTTGATCTGTGTTTAAAATCAATTGATACTTAACTGTGTGCTCATGATAATCATAAATTGATGCAATAACAGCATCACCGTTCTCTAAATACAAATCAGATAAAGCCGTGAAAGCACCACCTGAGGAACTACTATTTAGCACTCCACGATTTTTTATTCTTCCAGCATACACAACTGTTTCCATCAAGTTTGTCACATCATCACCTCTACATATGATTTATCATGTTAAAAGTTATATAGAAATATCTCACATTCTTTTAAGCTTATTTCGAACAAATCCAAAAACATCCGGATTAGCAATTGAATTTAGTACTGTGCTCAAAGTCAAATATACAAGTGTCAAAACAATTCCATACACAACAAATTGCCCATAAGAAGTAGGTTCAATCCCCATATAATCATTTAACAATATCGTTACTACAAATAAAACTGCATTGACTCCTAATATTATAATTGTCTTGCCATACGATCTTTTCAAGATTTTCTTATCAGAAAGCCATGTTAAATATACAACCTTTAAAGGTAATGCAACTACTGTTGCAATTAACACTCCAACAATAGAATACCGATGTACTAGTGCAATAGATAATGTTATATTTATAATCGCCTCAATCAATGATATATAACTTACTCGTTTTGCATAACCCGCTATACTTGACAGCGCTCCTGTGACATATCTACTCCATGAAAACAGCTGAACAAGACAGAACAGAAGTGGAAGTTCTTTATTAATATAGTTTACATCGGTCACACCATTTGTATACAATTTTATAAATGGTATTATTAGAATATATGCTATACACATCAGTGCTGTCATGCTACCAAAAAACAATGAATTAAATGCGTCATGCATTTTTTCATAACGCTTTATATTCTCATGATATGTCTGACCGAGCAAATAGTTAATGCTGTAGAATACTGTACTAAGCAGATTATTGATATTTGCAAAAACCAAATTATATATTGAATAAACACTTGCTAGCTGAGTACTCACAAATGTAGACAATACTATCATATCTGTTGATGAAAAAATAGTCCAAGCGATTTCAGTAACAATATATGCGTTCCTATCAGGAAGTTTTGCCGTCTTTGGTGCTGCGTCATATCGTAACCATGGATATGTCTTATTAACGTATCCCCTATAAAATACCACCTTAATGATTGTTATGAAAAAATACACAAATTGCAACAGCGCAATGTTCATGCCAAAATACGCCATAACAATTTTGACAATGTAACTTATTGTCTTGTTAACGACATTAATTCCATTATTAACGTATCCTCTTCCATCCGCAGTCAATAAGGCTATATCTGTTTCAATATAATAGAAGGAAATCACTCCAGATAAACCTTCCCAGAAGACAATAAAGAATATCGTCATCTTATCTACACTTGACTTAAGAAGTATAGGGGTAATGAAGGACAAAAGCATTACTCCTATACCATAGACCACCGTAACTTTTCTGAAATATCTTCTCGACAGTGAAACTACATATGAAATGCCATTCTGGTCTTTATTGGCTATGTGCTTATATAGTGCATTCTTAGCAGCCTGACTTATACCAGCTTCCAAGAGAGCCATATAAGAAAAAATCTGTGTAACGGTACTAACAATACCATTCACATCTGATCCATAGCTTGTTATCATAATTCTAGGGATTATGATACCTAGAACCATAACTACAATCTGTCCGCCAAAGCCAAACACAATATTTTTTATAAATTTATTTTCTTTCAAATCGTGTATCCTCTAATGCTCTCTGTAAATAGTATTTTGACTCATTAACTATAGCTGCCTCTTTCTGTAGTATTTCACCATACACAATTTCCTGATTCAGTAAAACATCCACTTCGGAAGCATCATGAATGCACCTAGAACTCACCCCTATAGATTCGCAAAAATCACTCACTCTATTAGAAGCGTATGATGGAAGTAATACCACAAACTGTTTCTGAAAAATTGTTGAAAATACTGTAGCATGATACGATGTTGCAACTATAAATGACGCATTTTTTATTAGATTAAGAAACTGTTCTGGCGCAGCATGCGTGAATTGTACTGCCTCACCTTTTAGTTCTTTTATCTTTCCACATACAACAATTTTCAAATTCTTTTCTTCGGAAATTTTTCTAGCTGTACTTATCAAATTCTCATCATACGAGATACAGTATACCAAAAGATATTTTTCATCCAGTCCATGCACACTTTCCGCAAGTTGATTCCACTCAGTTCTTGTCAAAAGCATCGTCGGATCAACCGATAGAAAAACTTTTTTTTCAATATTTTTTTCTAAATATTTCTTTGTACTTCTCTCTCTAACCGATATTGCGCTAAGTTGTGCTATTTCGTCAACAAGAGTTCGATGTATTTTATTATGCTGGACATCTAGCATCCCAGAACTTGCCGCATACGAAATTGCGCTTGCCTTTTTGGCAAAAGACAACGAATAGATATTTATATCTTCACCTACAATTTCTGTATTCCAGATCTGGTCACTTCCAGCAATCAACACATCATAATCATATTGTTCAGCCAATAATTCTCTCTTTGAGTATTCGTGCTGTGAAATTCCAATTTTATCTCGAAATTTATTAAACGCCAATCTTTTCATTATCCAAGTAGGAAAATTGTATGCGCATCGTAACAATCCCTTTACAGACTGTTTCATATTATTCGCCTGAAAATAAAAAGGCTCATATATTCTTGCAGGGTATTTGCAATTATAATTCACAACTTCCACATCATATCCATTTTGTGATAAATATTTTCGTAATGCATAAGCCTGTAAAACCGCACCATAATTATCTGCCCAATGAAATGTCAGTATCCCTATTTTCTTCATTTATTTTTCCTCTTAAAACACGTGCTGGTACACCTGCAACAATAGACTCCGCCGGAACATCTCTAATAACAACCGAACCGGCTCCAATAACCGAATCTGAGCCAACATGAACTTTTCCAATAACAATTGCTCCTGCAGCCACAACAACATTGTCTTCAATAATTGGTGCATCACATCCAGCATATCCAATTGTAACTTGTTGATTAATATGACAGTACGAGCCAATTTTTTTAGCCGCTACAACAGTAGCAAAACCATGCTGGAAGTATAATCCCCCCCCAATATCTTCTGGAGGCATATTAATGTAGAGTGAATCCAACGGCTTAAATAGAATTCGCGATATCCCCCACATTACCGGATTTCGGTGTAGTCTATTTTGAATTACGTTTACAAACGCTCTCTCTGCAAAGATACAGTATCCCATTTTCAGTATTCTGCTTTTTGTCTGATACTCTGATGGGACTAGTTTCTGTATCCACACCTCTATATCCTTATTAATTTTGTCTTTATGATAACACATTTTTGTAAACCAATATACGGGCATAATTCTCCATATATTGATATAAACCAACATCCATTTTAGTTTATTCATTAGCATTTTTTCCTTTTATGTTATTTCAAGCAAAATACAGTATACTATTTCCTTATGCGAAAGTTCTTTTCTAATATTAAATATAAGTTTATAGTTCTCGAACATACCTTTTAACCTAGGCAACCATTTTTCTCTCATTGCACTTTTAGAAAAGAACAATTTTTTATAGGAAACGACAATTGACTGCATCAGTTTTCTCCAAACCCATTTTTGCAATTGCAACGGAGCATTTTCTTTAACCAAAAGTTCAAAAACTTTCTTTTGTCCTATCGTTGCTGTTAGTGTTTTCTGAGAGAGACTACTATTTGTTATACTAAATTCATTATCTCTGTAAGCGTATAAATTTTCATCAAGTACAACCAATGAGTGTGTTTTGCAAATATACTCTAAAACAAATAACGCATCTTCAATGATATCCAACGATTCATCAAACCTAAGACTATTATCATCTATATATTTTTTTATAAATAATTTATTCCATAGATATCCTCCATATCTATGATCACATATAGCTATTTTTAACCGCTCATCGCCAAACACAGTTTTATTATCTTTTTCATCAGAAAAATAAATTTCTTCCTTTGCTTTAAATCGAACATGACCACATACACTAAGGTCGCCACAGGTACATTCTATACTATCAACTAATCTATTTAACAAATTTGGCGCAGGAATATCATCGCTATCACAGAAGTAAAGATACTTGCCTTTGGCTTTTTTCATTCCAATATTCCGTGCGCTACTCACTCCGCCATTCTGCTTATGTACTACAGAGACGCCATCATATTGTAGTGCAATTTTGTCACACAACTCTGCACATTCTCTTTTAGATCCATCATCTACCAATATTATTTCTTTATTAGGATAGCTTTGATTTACTAAGCCATCAACACATTCGATTAAATATTTTTCCGTGTTAAAAACTGGCACAATAATACTTACTAATTCTTTTTTAGTTTTCACTTTACTGTCCATATTTTCCCTGTTCTTTAATTATTTCAGCAAAATCGGCATAGTATTTTTCTGTAGTATACTTTTGCGCGTTTTGTCTATTTGCTTCCCCCATCAGTATCCGCATTTTCTCATCATTTAAAACATAATCAATACTTTTTGCAATATCGTCCACCATATGTTTTGTCTTGTTAATTAAAATAACTCCTGATGAATTTGTATATTCTTTAATTCCTCCAACATTTGTAGCAATAAGTGGGGTTCCTGTCGCTTGTGTCTCTATGCTAACCAATGGTGCTGGATCTTCAAACATGCTTGGCATGACAGCAACATCCGCAATACTATAGTATCGATAAAGTTGCGTTTGATGAACAAACCCAGTAAAGACAATGTTTTTGCTCGACTCCTTAATCAATTTGCTTATTTCTTGCTCATAAGGAGTATTTGTTTTGCTTCCAAAATTAGCACTTCCGATTACAAGTAATGTGACATTTTTTGTTTTCACTAACTCAAAAGCTTTTAACAACTCTTTTATTCCTTTTTCCTTAACAATTCTTCCCGTAAATATAATCACATAATCATTTTGAGGAATATTTAACTTTCGTTTTAATTCAACGTTCTCTTCCTTCGAGCATGCATTCATAAAGCGTTCAATATTGGCACAATTTTTTAAGACCCTCACATTTCTTTTGTTATCATGGCATTCTGCCTTCCATCCATTTCCAATGAACTCACTTACTGGAATCAGTGTTGCAAAAGATTTATCTATTCTTTTCATATCTGCCCGATTCCAATACCCTTGCCAATGTAAATGAACTAATAATTTTTCCTTTTTTATATATTTATTAAGCAACGGGATTTGCGAGGTCTCTCCTGCTTCATAGACAACATAATCATATTTATTTTCATCACGTTTCAAAAGTCTTAAAAGTTTATAATACTCTAAACAATAAGGAATATAAATCCTAAAAATCTGTTTTAGAAACCGATAAGCATAAGAGTACAATTTATTTAACCATGCAGGATAAACAGTAAAATGGATAAACTTTGTATTTTCAAATTCATTTTCTTTGCTAATCGCTGCCTTATCTGCTGCAGTATACACTGCGAAATCAAACAACTTCTTTTGTTCATTTTCAACCACTAAATACTCTACTAAAGTTTCTACTGCCCCACCCTTCACTGTTGGAATAGGCAACACTCCCGGTGCAATAAAACAAATATTCTTTTTCTCCATCAGTTCCCTTTCCTCTCTTCGAACAAATCTATTTCTATCTACTCAGTTCGCTAGCCAATTCAAGATTATCTTCTTGATTTATAAACATTGCTAAGAAAGCAAAGAATAGTAGGGAATTACCATATGGCACTTCAACGCACGCCAGTAAAACTATAATTGCTATATAGTAATATAAAGGGAATGTTTCTCTTTTTTTTCTCATCTGGAAATAAGGTAATACAAGCATTATTGTATATAATAATGCCCCAATCAGTCCAATATTAACCATTAGTTCCCAAAATCCATTCTGCGCATCAGCTACTTTTATTCTTTCCCATATTATTTCATAAGAAGTTCCATACCCATAACCTGTCCACAAATGACTCGAACAAATTATCGGGATCATTCTAAAGACAGTAGTTCTACCAGACATATCTGATATATTTTCTCCCATGTAATTTGATAGTGCTATTATAGGTTCACTTTTAAGCAAGATGGGATACCAATAAATAAAAGTAGCACTTAATATATATATGCCTATAAAGAAAGCCGGATTTTCTACTATTCTTTTTATTTTGTTTTCAAATATAAATCCAATTAGTAGTGCCGCACCAATAACCACAAGTGTTGAAGTGTACGCCAACCATGACACTAAAATTTCCAGTAAAATCAATAATATTATCTTGTTCTTCTTAAGTTTTTCATACCTTTCCATATACATCCAATAAAAAATAATATATTGAATATTTAAAATGCCGACATTAAATTTAATGCCAAATATATAAGTTTTAAAATCATAGCCCATTCCTAAAATTGATTCCACTATAACCTGTGTATCAACAATTGCTATAGCTGTTCCAAATAAGATAAGAAAAATTTTCAGAAACCTATCAAAGTCATTTTTTATAATAGAAATTTCAATAATGAAAACCAATTCCAGCAACGCGCCATAATATACAATTGCCGCTAAAAAGGTGTTTCTCTCAACATTCCCATTCAAAAATAATGCAGTTCCTATTACCCATATTGCCGTAAACGTCACCAGTATATTAATTAGTAAAAATCTTTTTTCAGCAAAAACCATTTTTATATATTTAATGCAATATACTCCATCAAAAAGCAGAAACACATATTTAACTGTATTATAGCTTTCCAAGTATGGCAAGGTTAAAAAAGTCACAACAAATATTAGAAAGTAAACTATTGTGCTTACTCTTATCCTCATATTCAATACTACCGCTCCTTATTATCATCGACTTCTAAGCAAGATATAACTCATTTTAGTTAGCTTTGCCTTAAATAAAGTAATTAAAATTCGTCTTGTAACTCTTTCGCTTGACAAATCGACTTTTTTGAGTGCCCCTTGAAAAACCGTATCATTTAAGGTGTTTTCAAGAATACGCTTACGTTCCTTGATTGTTAAATCATCTGCATTAGCAATCATCTTCATTGCGCCAATCATGCCATTTATATACGGATTGGCAACCAAACATTTAATTTCACTGTCATATTTTAACTGCTCACATAACTCACTTAATTGGTGGTATAAGTTATTGAGTTTTTCCACTCTATCCTTCCGATATATGTGTGTCAATGATTTAGAGTTCACACGATGGTAATATAAGATTTCGCTAATAATTATTACCCTACTCATTTTTGAATACAAATTTAGTAGTGAATATACATCTTCTGATATTACCTCTCGCTCTGATACAAATCGAAATCCATTATTTTCAATCATAGACATTCTATACATACAATTCCACGCACTAATTTTTAAATTCCAACACTCTCCATTAAATCTATATGGCGACAATACATGTTTAACAAAAAATTGTTGCACCTCATCCCCACTAAATATAGTTTTACTAGCTGTCGGTAAATACTCGCACAGAAACTGCTCATCTTCAGTAACATCGCAAAATCCATAAACTGCAAAATCTGCATTATTATAAGTCATCTTATCCACGCACTCTTTAATAAGATTTGGACTAAGATAATCATCACTGTCAAAAAAGCAAATATATTCACCTGTTGCATTTTCAATTCCTGTATTTCGAGCCATACCCAATCCAGCATTATTCTTATGAATGACCCTTACCCTTGAATCTATACTAGCCCATTTGTCACAAATATTCGGGCAATTGTCAGGTGATCCATCATCAACTAATATTATTTCAATGTTCTTATACGTTTGCTCAACCACACTTTTAATGCATCTATCCAAATACTTTTCAACATTATATATTGGTAGAACAATACTAACCAACTGCTTATCCATACATTTCATCCCTATATCTTATTTGTTTTTTAATATTGCGATTGGATACAAGAAAAACTCCAACCACTTTGTTTTCTTCATAATCCAAGCAGCTATAATCGGACCTGCAAAGCTGATTCCAAGTCCCAATACCACATGAACTGCAGCATTTTCAATACCAGCTTTCATTAAGATAGATCTTACCGGTGCTGCAAACAACGTATGCATCAAAAAAATCGGCATTGTGTATTTTGCGACAAAATCCATTAACCTGCCAAATTTTCTTTCACAACTAGCAGACAATATAACAACTGTTACACAAGCTAGCATTCCCATCATAAAAGAAATAGCGTCGCTTTGAATAGTACCCTTATACACAGCAACGCTTAAAATTATAAATAATAAACCACTCGCTGTTCCTTGCACTGTCTTACCTTTCAGTTGCACATCAAACGCACAAATACTCATGCCAAGTACAAACCAAATTTCGTTTGAGAGAACCGTCGATACCGCATAAACGCTGTCCCCCCCCAGTCAAAATCAGGCCTTTTGCAACTATTGCAACTACCAATCCAACTGCGGCTGCTTTCACACTGCTAAAAGTCGGCGTAACCAAAAAGATGAAAAACAGTGCGTACAAATACCAGTACGGTGAAGTCGGGTGAAGAAATAATGTATCACCTAAACCTCCAATCTGATCGTTAACACTGCTTGAAAATATCTTTTTCAGCACCCATGTAGCAGTTGTAAAAGTGGCATAGGGTACGCCGAATGCCAATGCCTTTTTTGCTACATTCTTGCACCAACTACCCACACTGTTTACCCTGCTGTACTTCTGATACAAGTATCCACTACAAATAAAGAACAAGGGCACATGAAAGTAATAAATCGTTGTATTAAACCACTTGTACAAATCATTTTCAGGCAGAATATTCGCCTTCGTCATGCTCTGGAAGAAATGACCCAGCACAACCAATATACAGGCAATGACCTTTACATCATCGACCCATTTTTCTCTTGTTCGTACCGCTGCCTTTTCACCCATTACTTCGTCTCCATCTGCTGTGCGATATCAGCGTCCACGATTTCCTCGCCAGTCTTATGCTTCAGCTGCTCCTTAGAAGCTTCACTCAGACCGTTGTTGATCACGCAGTTCATATCGCAGGTGCTGCACTTATCCAGATCTTCTTTAGTAACTTTTCCATCACGGTAATCACGGCAAATCTTCAGCTCGTACATGCTGTACGGATGCTTGGTGAAAAGAGCCTTAAACTTGTGAATCAGAACCCAAATAGCCGGTTTCCAGATATACTTGTGCATAGCAGGACTTACACTACCAATCATCCAGCAATCACGGTCACAGCAACGAACCTTTGCACGAACTTTCTCTGCTTCCGGGCTGTTCCACAGCTCATCCCAAGTCTGATTGTTCAGGTTGCCCATGACCTCTTTGTCCTTGGTTCCGTTGCAAGGCATGACATCACCATATGGATCGATGAAGAAGGTATCAAAGCTCATATCGCAAGGCAGCAGACGTTTCTGGCCATAGATATAGTTGATCAGACCGTGGTTAAAGTATGCACGGAACCACTTCTTCGGGCTGTTGCTGCGGAGCAGTTCATTGACCAGATTCTCAAAGTTCTTTGCCACCATCGGACGGTCATGGATGATATTCTTTGCCTCAACGAAATAGAAACTGTTATGCAGAGAGGCCGTTGCAAACTCCATGCCCATCTCGTTGGAAATCTTATACAGAGGAACCAGGTCAGGAGCATTCTTGTCCTGAACAGTCATACCAAAACCAACATCCTTCATGCCCATCTCACGCAACTTCTTCAGCGTACCGTAACCACGCTGGTAGCCGTTCTGCAGGCCACGGATCTCGTTATTGGTCTGCTCCAGACCCTCGATAGAGATACGAATACCGATCTGCGGGAACTCCTTGCACAGGTCAACGATACGATCGGTGAAGAAACCGTTGGTAGAGATAACGATACGGTCAGACTTCTTGTACAGTTCGCGCACAATATCTTTCAGATCGGTACGAATGAACGGTTCACCGCCAGTGATGTTTGTAAAGTACATCTTCGGCAGTTTCTTAATGGTTTCAATGCTGATTTCCTCTTCCGGCTTGGAAGGTGCTTTATAGCGGTTGCACATAGAGCAACGAGCATTGCAGCGGTAAGTGACGATGACCGTACCATTCAGTTTCTTTTCGCTATTGTTAGACATTCTTTTTTCTCCTCTATCCTTAAATACTATCGTTTATTATCTTTCCATAAAATGTATCTGCTCCATCTATAGTAGTTGGATACTCCTGTTTCCAACTCAATTTAAACAGATGTGTGTTTTCACTAATTTTTCTCCATAATTCTTCATCATATTTTTTTCCAAGGAACTTTTGAAGTTCGTCACATTCAGGATTATTATCCGGAATCTGATCAAACATTTTTTTTAGATAATCATTATGACGCAAGGCCAATTCTATCAAATAATCCAAAAAAAGATAATCAATCATACTGTCGTTTGTTTTCCAATACTCAAGCAGATAATCTCTGATAATTGCAAAAGCCTTCCTGTTTTTAAAATCACAACCAAAAGAATAATTAGCAAATCTACCACATGCCACAGATAAATGACCATAGCCTGGTCTTTTTATCGACCATACTGGCAAACTCATTATTTCTTCCGCATTAAATTCACTAGCAAAAAAAGTGGAGTCAAGCCAAATTCCACCATGCTCTGCCAATAATTCTAGCCGCAAAAAATCCGAAAAATGTGTGCGTGTAATGATTCCTTGATCTTTTTTCCTTTCCATCCAATCTGGAACATTCACATAATTTCTATAATTGGTATCGTCTAATATTATAACTTCATACGGTGCTGCATTTATACAGATCGATTGAACACATCTTTTCACTATATCGGGAGCCTGTTCAATCCCTTGCCACCAACAGACCCATATCTTATTTTTAAAGTTCGAGTTTTCTGGAATACTATTTTCCGCAAACTTATATGTTTCCGCAAAAGACCCATATCTTTTTTCAAAATACTGCATTAAAACATCATGTTTGCACGACAAACACTTTATATCTTTTTGACTTTCCTTCTTTCCATCTTTATTGAGTTTGTAATTTAACGCTTTTGCAGTGACAATTTTTGCAAAATTTGTTATGGATGTGTTACACGAGACCTTAATCGCCGAATTTAATTCTTCTGCCGCACGATGTAGAATCCGATTTAAATTGTTATGCTTTTTTTCCATCTATACATCCCTTCCGCATATATCTCAACTTTCTTACTAGAAAAATAGTCAATATGCTAGGCAGACTCCATATTGTAGTCATCACATTATTTCCTTTCCTAAATAAATCGGGATGAGCTTGTTACAGTAAGTTTCAAGATCATCACGCTCAAGGTTAAGGCACGCCTTTGCATACTTACCGGTCTCTACCGGATTATTCCAAAGTTCTTTAATGATAGATGCCAGCTGCTTGGAATCCCGGCTTGTGAACAATCGTCCGTTCACACCATCTGTGATCAACTCAGGAATGCCACCGATATTTGCACCGATGACAGGAGTTCCGCGCTGCTGGCTCTCCATAACAGAGAACGGGCAATTTTCATAGACTTCCGAAGGACAAATAGAGAACCTTGCTTCCCGAATCAGTTTGTCAAGTGCATCGCCAGTCTGGAAACCAACATTCTTAACATTTTTCAGCTGGTTGACCTTGTCTTCCAACGGGCCAGAACCAGCAAAAACGAACTGAATATCTGGCAGCAGGTTGCAGGTCTCTACCAGTGTGTTGATTCCCTTCTCTTCAGAGAAACGACCGAAGTAGAGGACGTAGTCCTTCTTTTCAACGTCCTTAGTTTCTACCTTTTCCACGAAGTTGTGCATTGCGATTGTCTTAGTTGCAAACAGCGGATTCGTATCCATCTTGGTTTTCAAGAACTCCGAGCAGCAAATAATCTTGTCAATATACTTGTATGCTCCGTTCCATTTCCAAAACTCCGCTTCCATCATGCCCACAATAGACTTTGCCGTAGAGCCATGAACGCATTTTCCCTTTACGCAATTCATGAAATGACCACCGAGGCACTTCTCACAGTTCCCATGTGTGATAGGGTTCTTTAATTGATGGTTCGGACAAACCAGCTGGTAGTCATGTGCTGTGAAGATAATCTTACAATCCCTTCCAGTCTCATTACGCCACTTCACAATTTCCAAGATGATGGAAGGAGTCAGCTGGTAGTTGAAGTTATTCAGGTGGCATATATCCGGCTGGAAATCGTCTAAAACTTTTCTCAGCTGGACTCTTGCTTCCTTGCTGTAGATGGTTTTGATCGGATAGGTCAGTTTGCTCAGTTTGCTGCCACCATGGAAATCCATATCTGATGTATACGCATTTACTTTGTTTCCAACGCATCTTCCTTCGTGTTCCATTCCAAAATATTGAACCTCATGGCCCTGTTTTTCAAGGTGTTCGCCAAGCTTAAATATATAAGTTTCACTTCCCCCATTTGGATAGAGGAATTTATTTATCATGAGAATCTTCATTATCTTTCACCCTCGTATAACTCTAAAGTTTTATCAACTATTTTGTTCCAATCATACCGACCGCAGATATACTCTGTCGCATCCTCTTTATATTTCTGTACCAAGTCTTCTCTGTTACATAATTCCTGTAATCTCATTCTCAGGTCATCTATATCTGACTTTCTGAAGACTTCAGCTTTATCCTCAATAACCTCCGTGCACTCCTTTATATCAGACACAAGGCAACAGTTACCATAACTCATAGCCTCTAGAAGGCTAAGCGGCATACCCTCAAGGTCACTCGGAAGTACATATATATACGCATTACTGTAAAGTTCCTCCAGCATCTGCCCCTGTACAAACCCAGTGAACATAATTCTTTCGTTGCCCTGTGCCTTCTTCTTTAGTCTGTCCATATATTCATCGGTATCAGATGAGCCGCCAGCTATTACAAGTTTCTTGTCGGTATCTATCTGCTTGAATGCATCTATAAGATAATGTTCTCCCTTTTCAGGAACGATTCGTCCCAAATATAGAATATATGAATCCTTTGATAATCCAAATCGTTTGTTAATTATGTCAGCAGGTTTTATCTCAGGTCTGTTTACGCCATTTGGAATGAACACAGTTTCTCGGCCATATGTATCCATAAAATATCTCTGAACACCTTTGCTGAGTACAATTATTTCATCAGCATGTTTCACCGCCATCTTTTCACCAAAATGAATATACTTTGCTCCGAATCCTGATTTCCATTTTTCTCTCTGCCAGTCCAGACCATGAACTGTAACTATTACTCTTTTCCTAAAAAATTTAGGTATAAAGCAAAACGCCGCTGGTCCTTCGGCATGTATATGAACCACATCGTACCTTCCAAACAAGCTGCAAAGTGCTGCAAAAAATGATGACGACACAGCAGCAAGACCTTTTTTCTCTATAGTTGGAACAGTTTTTATTTTGACATTCTTGTACTCTTTTCCTGTGAAAGTGTCATACTGTGAACCACTCACATGGTGTCCTTTTCTGTTATAGCAAGTAACCTTGTGTCCCAGTGCCGCCATACGAATACTTAGTTCTTCAACGACTATCTCCACACCACCTTCTCTGGATGGGATTCTCTTCTGTCCAAACATTGCTATTCTCATATCTACTTCGATCCTTCTCTTCCCAGTACAACTTTTACTGTCTTAAGCACAATCTGAATATCAAGTCCAAAGCTCCAGTTCTCTATATACTCCGTATCCAGTCTCACGACCTCCTCGAAGTCAGTTATGTCGCTTCGACCGCTCACCTGCCACATTCCGGTGATCCCGGGTTTCGTAGCAAGTCTGCTCTTGTGGTGCATATCATACTGCTCCACCTCTGAGATAAGTGGTGGTCTTGTTCCAACCAGTGAGAGATCCCCTTTTAGCACATTGAAGAACTGTGGGAACTCGTCTATAGAGAAGTCTCTGATATACTGACCGATTCCCTTCTTCTTGGTGCCGTCTGGCAGGATCTTGTTGCCTATGACTCTCGGGTCAAAGTCCATCTTGAACATCTTCGAATCGCTCATGGTGTTCTGCGCCATGAGTTCCTTCTTGCGCTCCTCAGCGTCCATGTACATGCTTCGGAACTTGTACATCTTGAATATCTTGCCGTTCAGTCCCACTCTCTCCTGCTTGAAGAAGATCGGTCCCGGGGACTTGATGTATATGATAGGTCCTATAAATATGGTGAGGATGAGCGTGAATATGCTGCCCACCAGACCGCCTATTATATCTGCCGTTCTCTTGAGCAGCATCTGCTTCGGTGTTGCGTAGTTCATCATGGTCGTGACCACGGTCTCCCCATTTATCTTCTGGATGAGCTGCTTGTCGCCGTGGGTCTTCACGATGGATGATATGCACATATGAACCGTGATGCCGCCCTCGACAAATGCCTCTATCAGGGTGTTCGCATATCCGTATGCTCCGCGCACATCCACATATATCTCGTCCACCCATGCGGTTCTCACATAATCAACTGCGCTGTTGTAATCCGCCACCACCGGTACTCCCTGGATCTCCTGACCGACGAGGTTTGCATCTATCACCATAACTCCTACTATATCAAATCCAGAGTAGTTCTTCTCCTTGAGCCTTGCCACCACATCATCTGCTATATGTCTGGTGGTCATGACCAGGAGCTTCTTGCCCTTGCCCTGCTCTGCATATTTCTCTAGGTGTTTCTTCCACAGGCTTCTCACCGCGAATATGGCATACACATATATGGCCCACATGAGCAGAATGGTAGTTCTGGAATATATAGATGTATCCTTTAGGACAAACACATACAGAAGAACCAATGCAACTACAACAAATCCATTTTTAAAGCTTGATACGAATTCCTTGAAGTACCCTCTTCTGAGAACACCCTCATATGTATTCAGAAATATCATGGCTACTATGTCCGCCAACTCCGTGATGATTGCCAGTGCGAGATAGTCTCTGTTCGCATACGGATTTACCATGCCGTGTCTGATATGGAATGCCGCAAGAAATGATAATTGAAGTACTATAAGATCCAGCAGCATGAAGTCGAAGTGCTTCAGCCACCCTTTTGCGCCTTTCTGATACATAATTTTCTCTCCTCATCCTCTGTCGTCAGGGTCATATTTGTGTCCGCATGACCCGGTCTGTTGATTCATACATGAAATGACTCAGCCCGTGTGATTGTCGGCTGAACCATTTCATCTGTAAACCATGATATGTATTAAATGATCTATTTTTTATCACCCACACCGGCGGCGCGGAACGTCCTGTGGCATGGACATTCGTTTTGCGCCACCGGCTAGGGCTTGGAACTATTTAACATAGCAGGATGATTATTTAACCTTGTAAATAATTGACTTGCTGTATGCCTTGTAGTTCTTTGTTGCAGCAACCTTAACAGTGATTCTTACCTTTGTGCCCTTCTTGACACCCTTACCAACAGTAATCTTGCCATTCTTAACCTTGACCTTCTTATTGGCTGACTTGTAAGTAACCTTTGCCTTTGCCTTAACACCAGATACAGTAACCTTCTTCTTTGAAGCGTTTACACTAACCTTTACAGACTTCTGAGCAGCCTTGTTGATTGTGTAGTAGATGGTCTTTGTACCCTTGTAGTTGTTGATACCCTTTACGGTAATCTTATACTTGCCAGCGTTCTTAGCCTTAGTTACACCAGTAATCTTGTAATCAGTACCTCTCTTGAGAACTGTGTTACCATACTTAACTGTAACCTTGGTTGTCTGATTCTTAGCATTGTATGTCTTTGCAGCAGCAGTAGCCTTGTAGCTCTGCTGTGCGTTAACTGTGTACTTAACTGTTGTATCGCCTGAATAGTTACCTATTCCCTTGATCTTAACTGTGTATGTACCAGCCTTTGTTGCCTTAAGGCTTCCTGAAACGACTTTGAAATCCTTGTTCAGGGTAAGTGTCTTACCGTTAACAACAATTGTTGTTGTCTGGCTCTTTGCATTGTATGTAAGCGACTTTGCTGTAGCAGACTTAACGTTTACCTTAGTTGGTGATGATGTAGCTGCAAATGCAACTGTTGGCACCATCATTGCGATACATACAACTATAGCCAAAAGCTTCTTTAAATTCTTCACAATAAATTCCTCCTTCCAAAAAAGTTCTATTGTATTGAATATATGATAAAACGCCCTGTACGCCACTATACATGGCGTTATATCCAAAGTGAATTATTTTGACGGGGCGCTGTCGCTGGAGGCTGCAGCCTCTTTGCCGTAAGTGCCATAACCATAGCCGTACTGGCTATAGTATTTGCCATACTTGCCGTAATATTTCTTGTATGCTCTCCCCGTTGTCTGGGCTCTGTTGAGTATGACTCCAAGCAGCGTACAACCTACCTGGTCAAGCTGCTGGAATGACTGTTTGATGAGACTTCTGGATGTCTCACCTGCTCTGACTACCAGAGCTGCGCCATCGCACAGTGATGCTATCTGAGCGGCATCCGCCACACTGCCAAGCGGTGGCGAGTCTATGATGACATACCTGTATGTCTCTGCCAGCTTGTCCAGAAGCTCCGCAAATCTGGCGTCCTCCAGAAGAGCTGATGGGTTCTCCAGAAGATTCATACAAGGTACGATGTATGCATTTTCTACCTGTGTTTCATAGATGACATCCTCCATCTCGGACTGTCCCGACAGGAAATATCCAAGATCAGGAAGCTTGTCAGCATCCTTTATATGATGTCTCTCCTTTATGACTGACTTACGAAGATCCACATCCACCAGCACTGCAGGGAATCCTGCCTCGGCGAGCATCTTCCACAGGTTGATCGCCACGCTGCTCTTGCCCTCATTTGGCATGCTGCTGGTTATGAGTATCTTTCTTGTGTTCTTGCCACAGAACTTTATGTTGATCCTGAGACGGTTCATCGCCTCCTCCACTGCATATGGGAGTTCCTGAAACTCTATGTTAAGCTTCTTCATGCTCTGACCCTCTCTTTCCTGTTGTGTTTCTTTCCAAATTCATCCTCTGTGTCGTCTGTCCTGAACTGATCACTCTCAGGTATTGTCGTGAGCGGTACTATTCCGAAATACTTCTCCATGTCGTCTGCTGAGTGGATCGTGTCATCCATCAGGTATCCCACAATGACGATCAGGCAGTAGATGAGTGCTCCAAGCAATGCACCTATGGCGGTGTACTTAAGGTAGCTTGGTCCGACCTTCTGGTCTGCTACCCTTGCAACCTGGGCTATGTTAGGTGCGCTTGTGCTCATGGTATCCGGGAGATACTCTATCGACACGTTTGCCAGTGTATTTGCAATGTCACATGCCTGCTGCTTGTCAGTGCTTGTGACCGTGATCTTCAGAACTCGTGTGTCTGAAGGATTCTCAAGGGTTATCATCTTGGCAAGCCCCTCTGAGTCCATGTCAAGGCCGAGCTTTTCGATGACCTGGTCGAGAACCGGATAGCTGAGTATCAGGTCTTCGTAATCCTTGGTCAGGGATGAACCGATGTTCAGATCCTGGAGATTTACTATGGAATCATCTGATGCTGATACCACATACAGCTTGGCTGTCGACTGGTATGTCGGCTTGATCAGAAAGTATGCGTATGCGTTGAACAGCACCGCACCGATCAGGAAGCACAGTATGATATATGGGAGCTTCTCAAGAAGCGCCATTCCCATGTCCAGTAGATCGATTTCGGTTTCATCATCCTCTGTATTCTTGTATGTGTTCACTGCGGCTATATGTGTGGTCTCATCCTGCACAGCAGCCATTTTCTTGTTGGAATTCATATATTCCCTCCATCCGTTTTTTTGTATCTATATCCCCTGCATCAAATGTGTGATGCTAGTTATATTCCTTGTAGAACAGCTCTACGATCGCCCGCTGAAGGCTATCCGCATCCGGCTCCACCTCGACAAATCCGAGATCATCTACGGTCTCTGTTCCAGCTATCGACACCGCTCCGGCGTCCTTTTCCTTGAGAACAAGGAGTGCCAGCTTGGAGAACTTCTGTGAGCTGATGTCAGTCACCATGTAATCTCCCAGGGCGTCATATATGGTCAGTGGATATGTGTTATCCTCGCTGCACTTTGCCGCCAGGTTATCCTTGAGTCCTGCCTTGTACACCTCCTGACGCTTCATTCGCTGGGTGTTGGATTCATCTCCCACATCGAATCTGTCATGGATAAAATGTACTGCCTGCTCATCGGTCAGTGTGATGGTCTCTCCCTGCTTCATGGTCTTATCCACCTTGGAGAAATCATCCTCTATGGTAACCGTGACTCCGCCAGCCAGATTGTTGATGGTTCCTATTGCCCCCATATTCACCGCTGCGTATCCGTCTATCTTCTGGCCGCCAAGGAAGTTTGACACCGCCTTGACCACGTTCTCGCAGCTTATCTCCATTCCGTCACCATTCTCATGTGCCAGAGCAAGCTGCGCCGGGCTCGTTGCAACGTAGGTTCCGTCGGGATCCAGTGTATCCTGCTCCACTATGGTATTTCTGTCTATGCTCAGCGTCTTGTATGTTCCATCTGTCAGGTCTCTGACCATCAGCATGACCACATCGCATCGGCCTGCCCCCTCATAATCGGTGACTTTCTGAACCTTGCCCATGTTGTCGATTCCCATAAAAAGATATGTTTCTATATTCTTCTTTGGAACGTATTTGACTCCGTCCACCTCGATCATGCCTTCGACCGCCTGTGTGCCCGATGCATTGTGTGATGCATTTCCTTTTGTCGGTCTGAGTGCTATCGCCAGTGCAATGCATACGACCAGTATGGCTGCGATCACAAGTCCAAGCTTCTTGTATATTCTCTTTTTTTCTGATAGTGTTCTGTTCCTGTATGACATATGTATCACCTCGTCGGAATGTAATGTGCTATCTCAGAACGTTCAGCATAAGCAGGTCTGTTCCCGCTGTAGGCCACTTCTTCTCGCACACAATAAGACCACACAGTATTATGAACAGCACAATACTGATGATTATCGCTGTCTTCTTAGACATATTGTTGTCCTCCATCTATCTGTTTATCTTTTACATGTTTCGTTGTTATTGCTGATTATGGGTGTATCTGATGTTCTTTAAGGAGCTTTGTTCCGTAGCTGTCCATGTTCTCCAGGAATTCATGTCCCAGCTTCTTCTCCAGCACCTCGCGGCCCAGCCACAAGTTCGGCACCCTGTGATGCATACCATGGCAGTCGCTTCCTATGATGTGTGCCTGTCCTTTCTTGAACATCTTGAGCATTTTGCCCTTCTGTCTGAAATCCAGAAGTGCCTCCGCATTCACCTGCACCGTAACTGGCAGTTCAAGGATCTGTCTCACATATGGCTTGTTGCCTGGTATCTGTAAGAATCGCTCTATATGAGCTAGTATGATATGGAAATGTCTCTTCTCAATTAAGTCTCGTACTTCCTGCACTACCGAATCACTCCATGTCACAAACGGCATCTCCAGCAACATGATATCAGTTCCTTCTACTTTTAGTGCGTCCGTTTTCTCCGCTCTGCTTATTCCTGCAAAGAACGCGACCTCTGCCCCCATTATAATCTGCGGTATGTCCATATTCTCAGCCATGACTTTATCATATGCTTTCTGTCTTGAATCAATGAACCTCTCCACAGTATTTGAATCAGCATAAAAGTGCGGCGTTGCTATCATAGTATCCACGCCGTGCTCTTTGCACATCCAAAGCATGCCTATAGATGTCTCGACATTCCTGCTGCCGTCGTCTATACCCGGCAGTATATGTGAATGAAAATCTATAACACCCATGTTTTCCTCCTGTTTTCTTTATAAAAAACTATAAATATTTATATAGGAAAATTCTTTATCCATGCTCACACCCTAATTTAACAGTTTCTTCACAATTTTTCAATTCCATTTGCGATTTAAAATCGACAAAAATCCTCGTTGATTTTTCGCTTAACTATACAATTTGTATAAACCACTTTATTTTCTTAATCCAATTTCTTCCATAATAAAAAAGCGGGATATGATATTTCATATCCCGCCGTGTCAATCTCTTCTTTATTCTATTATACATACATCTCCGAGCCGTTGCCCAGGCAGTATATTCCAAGCTGTCCGCCCTTGCCGCACCCGCAGTCGATGGCAACGTTGTTGTTCTTCTTAACGATCTTGCCCTCACCGCCGAGCTCTGTGGTTGGCACATGTCCAACGACGAGTGTTCTGTTCTTGTAATATGTCTTGTCCAGATCTGCTGGCTCTGTGATGAAGTCCTCTGTGTCGTACTCATCCAGTTCCTTCTTCGGATCGAAGTTTCTTATTCCGGCGTGAACCAGCACAAATTTCTTTCTCGCCATCATCACTTCGAGGAACGCTTCCTCAGAAATCTCATCTATATACTCTATGACATCCTCACGCTCTTCATCGTCAAGCTGCAGGAACTCCTCCACCGCACCTGAGAGCTCTTCTCCAAGCATGGATGTTATCTTGTCTACCAGCATCTGTGGTGGCACCTCACCTGTGGACTGGATATGGTCATTCAGTGCCTTGAGTGCCTGTGTGATCTTGTACTCGTTCTCACCGACAACTGCGATGACATTATCTCTGCTCATCATATCCTGAAGTATCTTCATGGATCCGCCGCCTGCTCCGATTATATTGCCAAGGACATACAGGACATCCTCGCCCTCAAGGGTGCTGATGACAGCCTCCTCGTTCATGATGTCCTCTTCCTTTATATCGTCAAGGTTCTGAAACTTGAGTTTCTTGAGTGCTCTCTTGTATGCCTCATAATCCCCGTTAATTCCTGAAATAGCATAAAACATGTCTATCATCCTCCTAAGTCTTTTCCTTCTGCCGACTGTGAGCCTGTCCGTTCACATCCTGACTATTATAACATATTTTCCATATCCTGTAGATATGTATGCGTATTTTTTGAGGGATGTTTTTCGACGTTTTACAAGCGCCTGCCAAGCTCCCAGAATGCCACGGCACTGGCTGCAGCCACATTCAGGCTGTCCACTCCGTGATACATTGGTATCTTCACTGTGTAGTCGCTGGAATCTATTGTCTCTGTCTTGAGGCCTTCTCCCTCGGTTCCCAGTATTACTGCAAGTCTGTCGATCTGCTTCAGCTCCGGGTCGTGTATGTCTATCGTGTCATTTCTTAGCGCCATGGATGCCGTCCTGAAGCCCATACTGTGAAGTTGTTCCATCCCAAACTCCGGCCATATGCCATGATCTGCTTTATTGTGTGCAAGACCCAGGGTGTCAAATGTAATATATGTCCACGGTATCTGGAACACCGTTCCCATGCTGACCCTTGCCGCCCTCCTGTAGAACGGGTCACTGCAGCCCGGCGTGAGCAGTACAGCATCCATCCCGAGTGCCGCCGCACTTCTAAATATCGCTCCCACATTTGTCGGGTTCATCACTTCCTCAAGCACCGCTATTCTGGCGGCATGTTCACACACGCTCTCAACAGACGGCAGCTCTGCCCTCCTCATGGCGCACAGCATCCCCCTTGTCAGGGCAAATCCCGTGAGCTTCGTGAGGACATCAAATGGTGCTGTGTATATCGGTATATCTCCGCACCGCTTTATTATATCCGCGCACTGTCCTTCCACGTGCCTGTCTTCCAATAGAATGGACACTGGCTCGTAACCCGCATCCAGTGCCCTCTCTATGACCTTTGGACTCTCAGCTATGAACAGCCCGGAAGCCGGTTCATATATGTGCGCCAGTTGATTCTCTGACATGCGCGCATATATATCAAGCTCGGGTGCCGAAAGGTCGGTTATATTTATTATTCTCATATCTGTACCTTATCCAGTGCATTTTCAAGATCTGCTATTATGTCTTTTACATTCTCAATGCCCACCGACAGTCTCACAAGATCAGGACTTACTCCTGCCGCCAGAAGCTCCTCGTCATTCATCTGTCTGTGTGTAGCTGATGCAGGATGAAGAACGCATGTATGTGCATCCGCCACATGTGTTGCTATCATCGCAACCTTGAGTTCCTTCATGAAGGCCTCCGCAGCAGCTCTTCCTCCCTTGACGCCAAATGACACAACTCCACATGTGCCGTCCGGCATATACTTCTTAGCACGCTCGTAATACTTGCTGCTCTCAAGTCCAGGATAATTTACCCAGGCTATCTTATCGTGTGCCTCGAGGAACTTCGCAACCGCCAGTGCGTTCTCACAGTGACGTGGCATACGCACGTGAAGCGACTCCAGTCCAAGATTGAGCATGTACGAATTCATAGGTGCAGGTATCGGGCCGAGATCTCTCATAAGCTGTGCCACGATCTTGTTGATATATGCGCCGCCCTGGCCGAACTTCTCTGCGTATACCACTCCGTGATATGACTCATCAGGTGTGGTGAGTCCTGGGAACTTGTCTGCGTGTGCCATCCAGTCGAATTTGCCTGAATCCACGATCGCCCCACCCACGGTTGCATCATGTCCGTCCATGTACTTCGTGGTGGAGTGTGTGACTATGTCTGCGCCCCACTCTATAGGTCTGCAGTTGATCGGTGTGGCAAATGTGTTGTCCACGATGAGTGGTACTCCGTGTGCATGTGCCGCATTTGCAAATCTCTCTATATCGAATACTATGAGTGCCGGATTGGCTATGGTCTCGCCAAACACGGCCTTGGTGTTTGGTCTGAACGCTGCCTCAAGTTCCTCGTCCGAGCAGTCAGGATCCACAAATGTGAATTCCACACCCATTCTCTTCATGGTCACAGCAAAAAGGTTGAAGCTTCCTCCGTATATGGTGGATGATGCCACAACGTGATCTCCCACTCCGGCAATGTTGAATACCGAGAAGAATGTTGCTGCCTGTCCTGACGATGTGAGCACTGCTGCCGATCCCCCCTCCAGGGCACATATCTTGGCTGCCACATAGTCATTTGTCGGATTTGCAAGTCTGGTGTAGAAATAGCCGCTCTCCTCAAGGTCAAACAGCTTACCCATATCCTCGCTCGTGTCGTACTTGAACGTTGTGCTCTGTACGATCGGTATCATTCTTGACTCCCCATTCTTAGGCTGGTATCCAGCCTGTATACACATAGTCTCTCTTTCCATTATTCCTTTATACTCCTTTGAATTAATATCGCTCTACTACCTTGCGCTCTATATTCTCATTGTTCAGAACGAACATGTATCTTCCATTCACCAGACGTATGTCCTGCTCTGCCGCGGATATATCTATGTTCAGTGAATTCCTGACAACCACATTCAGATCTGCATTATTGCTGGACAGCATGCCTGTGCCGTCTCTGCTTCCAAGTGCGAAGCACGCCTCGCCCTGAACCGCCAGCCTTGAGTTGGCGTCCGTCATGCGTATGTCTGCTATTCCATGGTCAGATCCCATGGCTATACACGAATTGCCCTTAAGGTTCATGTCCACATGTGCTCTGCTTATATCTACGCTGCATCCATCTCCGTCCAGGGTTCCGACCGCCACGTATCTGTTGCCCGATCCTCTGAGCGATATGGATGTGTTCTTTATCGCGATATCTGCATGCTGGCTCACCGAGCCGATGGCGACTCCATTTGCAGCCTCATAGGTTATGTCTATGTCCGCCTGCAGGAGATTCAGATTCACCGGGGTGCTTATGCTTCCAATAGCAACTCCGTTCTCGCCGTTGATATACAGGTCGTATCGTCCCTTCTCTATACGTATATCTCCTCCGAGTCCGGCGCCTATTGCCACTCCGTTCACACCGTTTGTTTCTATATTAATGGCGCCCTCCTGCTTGAACTTCATGACTCCATGCTTTGAATTAATGTCATTGCCTATTCCGTAATAGCTGTTACCGTTGACGCGGATCATTATATCCCCATCTCCGATAAATGTCACTCTGGACGACTCCGGTATCTTTATTCCGCCATTCCTACAGAAATTCTTACCCTCAAGCATGATGTGCAGATCCGTATTCTCACCGCAGTCTATACAAGGCTTGTCACGGTCGCCCGAGAAGCTTACATTCTGCAGCACTATGGTTCCGGTGAAACCATCCTTTATCTTGAGTGTCATATCTGACTTGAAGCCCTGTGCGCCGACTATGCGAACATTGTTGTCGCCACCGGCTCTCTGTGCCACAACTATCTTCCTGATTCCCCGGGATGTGAGCTTCAGAAGTGATGCACTTCTCTCATGCTCCATGACAAATATGCTGCTGTTCTCAGCCACCTCTTCCTGTTGGTTGTACTGAACTATCTCATTCACAACCTGTGGGGATATGAGCTGTACCACCTCCGCGTTCGGATGGGCGGTATAGTATCCCTGAATGAGATCCGCACCGAGCTGGATGACGGTCTTCATCTCCTTCGTGGTCTCAACGCCCTCTGCCAGCGCCTTGATGTCGTTGGTCGAGGTGAATTCTATTATATCCTTGACGAAATGCTGTCTGTGTGGGTCTGCATCGATCCCTGTCAGAAGCATTCTGTCTATCTTCACATACTCAGGCATATACCTGAGAAGATTGTTTACATTTGAATAGCCTGAGCCGTAGTCGTCTATGGCGATCTCCATGCCATTTCCTCTGAGGAATGCCTTGAGATCATTCAGTTCCGCATCCGACAGCTCTGCTCCCTCGGTAAATTCTATGACGATGCCTGCACACTGGAGCGTCTTCACCTTTGAAATGAATTCATTTCTGTCCTGTGCGTTGAGCATATGCCCCGGCATGCTGTTGATAAATACCTTCTTGCCCCTGAACATCTCAGGATTCGATGCCACGATCTCCACGATGTTGAACAGTGTGAGTTTTTCCACATCGTACAGTCTGTTCAGTCTCTCTGCACTCTCCAGAAGCTCAGGGGGTGACATTCTCATAGGAACCAGTATCCTCATAAGTGCCTCGTATGCAAATATGCTTCCGTCACGGGCACTTACTATAGGCTGGAAATGATATGTAAGCATGTTGTTGTCCAGTATCATAGCTACTATCTCATCTCTCTCCAGATCCCTGTTCGTTATCGTCGCTTTGTTGCGTCCCTTGGCATTGTTCTGTTCTTTTATGCGGTTCTTCTGGTTGACCGCATCGTTGATGAGGGTCTCCAGCTCGGCAGATGACTTGACCAGAGCCTTCTTACATCCGTAATATATACCGAGCTCGTAATCGTCCTTTCCGCCACTGTTTGCCGCCTCAAGCTTCTTCTTGAGTTCCTCGGCTATATATTCTCCCCTTGAGATATCGCCACTCTTTGCCACTGTGGCTATGACGAACTCGTCATTTCCCATCCTCATGGATATCTCGTATGGGGTAAGTATCTCATTTATCGACTGGGCAACATAGCTCAGGACTCTGTCACCCTCTGTTCTTCCGTAATTGCTGTTTATCTGGCGTGTATTCTTCAGATCCACCGCCAACACAAGTATCTCGGACTTCTCTTCAGCGGCCTGGACTATCATGTCATTTGCCCTGCCCATGAAGCCTCTGAAGTTGTACATTCCGGTGAGACCATCTCTTATCTGATCCGCCTCAAGCTTGTTTAGAAGTACATTGAGTCCATGATGTCTTGCAAATGACTCCATGTCCCTGGCAACCGTCTTGATCCAGGATCTGTATACATCTTCGTACACCCTCGGCTCTGCACCGTAGTTCACCACTGCATAGCCAAAGCTTCTGTCCTGGAAGAACAATGGTGTAAATATGAACGCTGTAGGATAATCCCTGTCCTCGTACAGCTCCGGCAACAGCTTCGCAGACTCGAATACGTCGTCGTAGCGTATGTGTCTCTCTTCTTTTTCATCCGGGCCACACTTTATCAGTCTGTATACATGATCTGTGTAACCGTGGCGAAGTGCCTCATCGCCGGTCATGACCTCCGGATTTCTCCAGTAGTCGTTCAGGCACAGATGGATGCTCTCAAATGGTCTTATCTGGTACACGTATTCCGACACGGTGTCGAAGAATGACTCCACGCTCGTCTGCGCCACAAGGTCATCCGCCATGTTGTTGAAGCAAGAGTAGAAGCCGGTCTCTGAGAGGTCTGTCTCCCATTTGTCTCTTCTGATCCTGACTGTCTCTCGTTCCCAGCCCTCACAGCCACAGGTTCCACCTATGTACAGCTCCACGTTGGACTTGAATTCCGGTACGTCATGTCCGTTAAGCTTTGCATCTATATATTTCATACAGTAGTGCCCGCAGTCATCCGCCGGTATGTCCGCAGATGTGATCGGAACAGGACTGTTTCTTCCGTCTTCTATGGAGTCATAGCCCACCACGGCTATGTCCTCGGGAACTCTTATTCCATATCTGTCAAATGCGGTGCACACTCCGATGGCCATACAGTCATTTGCACATACGATGGCATCCGGCAGATGCTCCTTATCCTTCACAAGCTCGTCCACCATGTAGTCGCCGCTGTCGTACCAGTATGTTCCATAATATATCATGTCGTCCGTAACCGGCAGGTTGTGCGCCTTCATGCTGTCTATGTAACCGGCGAGTCGCTGCTTGGAGTGTATGTGCTCTTTGAGTCCGCCCAGGAAATATATATTCTTGTGTCCGTGAACCTCTATAAGGTGATCCACGAGTTTTACTATAGGGGTATAATGATCCATCATGACCGTTGGGAATATGTTATTCTCTTTGTCGACTACCACTACCACACCATTTGCAAATTCTGACTGCAGGCGCTTCTCCAGCTTTTCTACGACTCCCGGAGTCTGTATGGTGTCCTGACACAATACCACAGCATCAAAAAGGTTAAAATTAATAAGGTTGTAGATGTTTGAATCTCCAACCTCCCTGTCTGTTGAATCCTGGTACTTCAAAAACATGGAAAATATGCAGACATCGTAATTCATATCATATGCCTGCTTCAGAAATCCCTGCATGAAGCGATTCTGTGTACTCTCTTCAACCTGTGCTGTTATAACGCATATTCTCTTCCTGTTGCTCATCTGATCATCCCCAACTGCATTTTTAAAACATTCTTTATGCAATTATATCATGTTTGCAGGCTAAAAAAAACCTTATTTATGCAATTTGACAAATGCCATAGTTTCTGTCTACATTTTTAGTCTATTTTTCACCTCAAGCGCCGTGCGAGTGGTTGCAAGGCCTCCACGCGCAGTCTCCTTCAGTGTATTTCCAGAAGTCCTGCCACTATGGCCTTTCTGGTACCATGCCCTTTGCCGGTCGTCAGAAATAACCCATACAGGCATATCTTAACTGCCTTATTTCAATTATAGACCACGAGTGCGGTTATTTGGAATTTATTATCTTAGTTTTTTGACTCGGATATACTGTCTTTTTTCTTTTTCTGCCCGAAAAAGCAGGAAAATTTTTTCGCAAACCCGCTTACTCTGCCTTGAGCACATAGAGTCTGGAATCATAGTCTCCGCAAGGCATATCCTCTCCGACTATCTCTCCCGCCGATGTGTCGCTGGTGATGAGTCCGAGGTTCATCAGCTCATCGCCATAGCATGATGGGCCTGCGATGACATTGACTGCAGAATCCTCTCCTTTGTCTCCTGACACTTTCTCATATATCAGCTTTCCATCCGGTGTCTTGCTCACTGTGAGCGCCTGTCCCCCGAGCACATTGCAGCTATATATCGCATCAGGATCAAGGCCGTGGAGCTTCATTCTGGTGAAGCATTTGTTCGGTGTGTAGAGTGTTCTGAACCACGCAACGATGGCGGTCTTCTTATCGTCTGATACGACCATCCAGCCGCACTCCTCATTGTCAAATGGACTTGCAAGCCTGTAGAATGTTCCGTACTGGATCACCTCACGGTATGCCTTCATGAACTTGACCTGCTCCTTGACCTCCTCTATCTCCTCGGCTGTGAGCTTGTTCAGATCCAGCTCATATCCAAATGTTCCGAAGTATGCAGCATTTGCACGGGTCTTAAGCGGAGTCTCACGTCTTGTCTGATGATTTGGCACAACCGAAACGTGGCTTCCCATACTGCTGATCGGGTAACACATGGATGTTCCATACTGGATCTTGACTCTCTCTATGGCATCCGTGTCATCACTTGTCCAGCCCTGTGGCGCATAGTAGAGAATGCCCGGATCAAAACGTCCGCCGCCGCTGGCACATGACTCAAAGAGTACATGTGGAAATGTGCTTGTGAGTCTCTCATACAAATCGTACACACCAAGTATGTATCTGTGGAACACCTCGCCCTGTCTGTCAGCCGGAAGAGCCGCACTATAGCACTCGGTGATACTTCTGTTCATATCCCACTTCACATATGACACCTTTGCCGTGCTCAGTATCTTTGCCATCATCTCATATATTCTGTCAACGACCTCTTTTCTGGAGAAATCCAGAACATACTGGAATCTTCCGTGTGAGTCATGTCTTCCCGGAACTGAAAGTATCCAGTCTGGGTGCTCTCTGTAGAGGTCTGAGTCTTTATTTGTCATCTCAGGCTCGAACCACAGTCCGAACTTCAATCCTACCTTCTCTATATCCTCTGCAATTCCTGTGATTCCCTCCGGAAGTCTGTCTGGATTTGCAACCCAGTCTCCAAGGCCTGCATGGTCTGTGGTTCTGGCTCCATACCAGCCATCGTCAAGAACGAACAGCTCAACTCCGCACTCCTTTGCCTTCTGTGCGATGGCTATGAGCTTCTCTCTGGTGAAATCAAAATATGTAGCCTCCCAGTTGTTGATGAGGATCGGCCTTGGCTTGTCTCTCCACTCGCCTCTTGCAAGTCTCTTCTGATACAGCTTGTGGAAGGTCTGGCTCATCTTGTTGAGTCCCTGATCTGAGTATACGATGACTGCCTCAGGAGTCTGGAAATGCTCACCTGCATCGAGCTTCCAGTCAAATGTATCCGGATTTATTCCGGCAAGAATGCGGGCTGTATTTCTCGTGTCAACCTCTGCCTGTATCTTAAAATTGCCGCTGTATACAAGGCTTATTCCAATCGCCTCTCCCTGGTTCTCGTCCGTTGTCTCTCTCTTCAATACGATGAACGGATTGTGCTCATGGGATGAATGACCACGATTACTGCCTATCGACTGTACACCCTGCTCGAGATCCCTTGTTATTATGTGGCGCTCCCTTGCCCATGCGCCTGAGAGCTGCATCCACTGATAATCAGGATCAGGGAGATCCAGGCACATACTGTAAGCAGTGGTGAGATATACCGCCTCTGTGCCTTCATTTACATACTCCACACTCTTTGCTATGACTGGTCTGTCGCTCCATATCGTATAGAGCATTCTCGCCTTTATTCCTGTGAGTGAATCCTTCAATGTGACGATCAATGTCTCTGCCTCGTCATCATTCTCTGTGTATGTTGCCGGCAATGCCTCAAGCTTTGGCTTGCCTGCGTTTATCTCATATGATACATACACAAAATCTGATATCCTGCTGCCATTTGACTGAAGGACTTCCACCATCGGCGCCCTGTAATCAGTGGTTCCGTACACAGGGAGCTCCTGCTTCACTGACTCAAGTGAGAACAGTCTGTCATCGTCATATACATACTGAAACATAGGTCTCTGGACAAGCTCCAACAGATGTGAGAAATCCTCTCTGTCCCTTATCGCCTTACCATAGTACAGATTTCCCAGATGTCCATTGGGGAGCACTGTCATGATGTAGCTTATCTCGCCATTTGTAAGGTGAAATGTCTTTGTTTCTTCGTGAAAAATAATACCCATAAGTGTGACTCCTTTTCTCCATTTATTTGTCTGAGCAGACAACCTCCGTTACGCCTGCGCACTGCGCACCCTCTGCTCTAAAATCTCATGTCTGACTGCTTTTAATACAGTTATTTTAATATCTGGGAATTAGATTTTATATGGAAAAAAGTTGACCAAATATGGTACCGATAATGGTTAAGTTGGGTGATTATTCTGAACTGTGAATACGCTTTGAACATTAAGACATATCTTGCATTTAATGATCCATTCACTTTGTCTATAGATTTGAGCAAAGTATCCCAAAAGTATACAGACAATGAAAAAAGCCTGAATACTGATACCAGACCAACTGTAATTTTCAATCAGTCTCCACCAATATTCAGGCTTTTTCTGCCAGCTCCGGCCTACACCGCGTACACCACAGTCTCATAAGGTCTGAGCGTACCATCGTAATCCGCATAATTACCCATAAGCATATCCGCAGTCTCAGGAATTGCATAGCCCACATCCTCACCGGTCATGTTGACAACAACATATACCGATCTGTCTGTGCTTTCTGCATTTGCTCCAGTTCCACATACACACTCAATCTGAACCGGCTTGCGCCTGTACACTATGATTCCTGCATTATCCGTCTCCACATCCTCCAGGTCTCCGTAGATGAGAGTCTGTGTGTACTCCGAGTGATTTCTGAGCTGTATCATCGCCTTATAAAAGTTAAGCACAGAATCCTTATCAGCGCTCTCAAGCTCCACTGTCTGGAGGTCACACTGATTGTTGCATGCCAGCCATGGCTCATGCACTGAGAATCCGAAGTTCTTATCGCTGTTCCACTGCATCGGAAGTCTTGACTGGTCGCGGCTCCTGATATTTACAGATTCCATCGCCTCTGCCTCGCTGTATCCGGCTTCAATGCATCTCGCAAACTGTCCCTTGGAGTTGATATCGTCCAGCTCATCTATGTTATCAAAATGAGTGTTTATCATGCCAAGTTCCTGTCCCTGATATACAAACGGCGTACCCTTCAGGAAGAAGAACAGCGCGCCCAGCGCCTTTGCCATCTGTGTTCTGTATTCAGGAATATCACCGGCTGGGAAGTACTTGCCTATACTTCTAGGCTGATCGTGGTTTTCCAGGTAATTTGCTGCCCATCCGATCTTTTTCACAAGTCTCTGATTGGTGAACAGCTTGTCCTTGAATTCCTCTATCGTCCAGTCTCTCTGGTGCAGCCAGAGATCGCCCGGATTGATATCTATATCTGTGTAGCTAAAGTCAAATATCATGGAGAAATGTCCATCTCTCCCAATATATCTGTCCAAATCCTCATTTGGGACTCCAGGAGTCTCTGCGACAGTCACAAAGTCTCCTCTGCCATATGTGTTGAGTTTTAACTCGTGAAGGAACTCATCTATTCCCGGCCTATTGAGGCAGCATTTGCCAACATCGCATCTGCCGTCCTCGCCGTCTGACGGCATAGGCGGGAATGAGAGGTCTTTCTTGATAAATGTGATGGCATCCATTCGGAATCCTGAAACTCCCTTGTCAAGCCACCAATTCATCATGTCGTAGAGCTCTTGTCTCATCTCCTCACATTCCCAGTTGAGATCCGGCTGCTCCTTCGCAAATGAATGGAAATACCAGCTGCCATCCTCAATCTGTGTCCATGTGCTTCCACCGAAGTTGGATCTGAGATCTGCAAGTCCATCTATGTTGTCCTTAAATATATAGTAATTTCTGTATTTGCTGTGTCTGTCCCGGCACGCCTCCTGGAACCATCTGTGCTGGTCTGATGTGTGATTGATGACCATGTCCATGATGATCTTGATGCCATTTTCATTTGCGCATCTTATAAGTTCATCCGCATCCTCTATGGTTCCAAACTCAGGATTCACATCGTAGTAATCCGATATGTCATATCCATTGTCCTTCATAGGCGACTTGAAGAATGGACATATCCACACAGCGGTCACGCCAAGATTTTTGAGGTACGGCAATTTCTCAGTTATTCCCTTCAGATCTCCTATTCCATCTCCGTTGCTGTCATAGAAGCTTCTAGGGTATATCTGGTAAAATACCGCCTCTTTCCACCATTTTCTGTCCATATTTTATGTTTATCCTTTCACAGCTCCGGCTGAAATTCCCTCGATGATATTCTTCTGAAGTATGATGAATATGATCACGATAGGGATGATGCAGAGAAGTACCGCAGGGAAGATTAGCTCCCATGGATTTCCATACTGTCCTGACAGACTCTTTGCATAATATAAGCTCAGCGTGAGCGTCTTTTTGTCGTTATTTCCTATTACGAGGAATGGAAGAAGGTAATCGTTCCATATCCACACTGCATTTGTGATGACAACTGTCATGGTCGTAGGCTTTAAGAGGGGCATGACCACATATCTGTATATCTGGAATATATTTGCTCCATCGAGCATAGCTGCCTCCTCAAGTGACAGCGGGATACTCTTGATGAATCCTCTGTACAGCAGAACCGACATACTGATTCCAAAGCCTCCGTACATGAGGATCAGCCCCGGTGTGTTTTTGAGTCCCAGCTTGTCCATCAGCGATACCAATGGGTACATAACTGACTGGAAAGGTATGAGCATGGCTGCTGTGTATGCGATGAAGAGTATATTTGCCACCTTGGAATCTGTTCTGGCAATTGCCCATGCGGCAAATGAAGATATGACCACGATAAGTGCCACTGCCGCAACTGTTATGAGTACTGTCTGAAGCAGGCTGCTGCCGAGATTTATCTGCTCAGCTGCATTCTTCAGATAGTCCAGATTCCATGATTTCGGGAGAGCTATTGGAGATGCTACTATCTCCTGCTGTCCCTTGAATGAGTTGACGATCAGGAACCATATCGGGAATATGGTCACGATTGCCAATACAGCGAGTATAACCACTATGAGTGCTCTTTTGATCTTGCCTTTTACTCCCATTATGATTCAATCTCCTTTCTCTTAGTGATCATTACCTGAGCTATAGATATAACTGCAATGATAACGAAGAATATAACTGCCTGTGCCTGCGCCTCTCCGTATGCCGGAGGAGAGCTCTCTCTTACTGTTTTCAGTATCATGTAGGATATCATGGTCGTTCCGAAATTGCCCTCTGTCAGTGAAACATTGAGGTCAAGCATCTTGAAGCTGTTTGCCAGTGACATGAAGAGCACTATCGTAAATGAAGGCATGAGAAGCGGAAGTGTGATCTTCCTGAAGCTTGTCCAGCCCGTAGCCCCATCTATTCTGGCAGCCTCATAAATATCCTCTGAAATATTGTTGAGTCCGTTGAGGTAGATTATCAGGTAATAACCTGCAACCTGCCATACACCAACGATCGCATATGCCAGAAGTGCTTTCCACTGATTCTGAAGCATGTTGTTGAGCACCTCTACGTGTACCACACCGTCTGTTCCGAACAGCGTCTGTGAAAATACATTTTCAAATATGAAACGCCATACATAACCCATTGCGAGCATTCCAAGTACATATGGAAGGAACAGTACCGTTCTGAAAAGTCCCTTGCCCTTGGTAAGCTTCTTGATCATGAGTGCCAGAAGAAGACTGACAACATTCTGTGCTATTACTGCGAGTACAGCATATATGGCCGTGTATCCAAGTGACTGAAGGAAATCCTTCGACTTGAATATGCTTGTATAATTCTTAAGTCCCACCAGTGCATTCCACCAGTGCTCCCCACCTACGAAGTAGGAACCTCTCCACTCGGTGAAGGAATAGATCACACCCTCTATAAAAGGAACTATGATAACCAGCAGAAACAACACTATAGAAGGCAGAACCATAAACCAGAATTTTCTCTTGTAAAATCTTTTCATAGTTTTTCCTTTCCTACATTGAACACCAGCCATACAAAATTTGCCTTCGGCAAATGGCTGGCGCTACATGTCAGGTTTTCATAGAAAACCTGACACATCCCATTTAGCACCGATTACTCTTTGATGCTGTCCTTCCACTTTGTCAGTGCATCTTCCACACCTGTTCTTATAGTGTTCTCATCCCACTGATCAGGATTTGTAAACAACTGCTCCTGAATAGTTGCACCGATGGTGTTGAGTCCCCATGACTCAGGGAAAGCATCGAAGTCATTGCCCATCACAAGGTCATTGCTCATATAGTATACAAGTGAATTGCTGAGCGGATTCTCAAGCTTCTCGCTCTCGTCTGCGTTGAATGGGACAAATGCGAATTTGTTTGTGATGTAATCTTTTCCTGTATCTGATGTGTAGAGCCATACAAGGAAGTCCTCAGCGGCTTTCTGCTCCTCTTCTGAATCCTTCTTGTTGATAACGTAATACTGTGAAACGAACTCAGGGATTGAGCTGTTCATCTTGTCAACTGTAACGCCCTCAGCTGAGATGTCACTCTGCTCAAGGTTGACCTTCATTGGGAGCATCGTAAGTCTTGATGCCTTGTCTGCATCCACGCCTGCGATGGTTCCGTATACCCAGTTACCCTGCTTGATGAACATTGCCTTACCCTCGGCAAATGTCTGAACTGCCTGATCATATCCTGTCACTGTTGAGTTAATGTACTCTGATCCACGCTCTACCTTGCCGCTTGGTCCTGCTGTGTAGCTTGAAAGCATATCAAGCTCCTGAACCATCTTTACAAGTGGCTCCTCAAGCTTATCAACATCTTCCTTTGTAGCTGCTGCCGTTGCATTGTAATTAGAGAACACTGCATTCAGTGCGTAGTTTGTATAGTGGTTTGCATATGTCCACTTCTCAGCACCTGCGATTGCAAATACTCCGTTCATGTTCTCTGTTGTAGCTGTCTTGTCCTTTGCCGTGGTGTATGCATTGCCTGAAAGTGTAACCTTCTCACCACCCTTGCCGTTTATGTAATCATCGATTGCCTTGATCATGCCTGTGAACTCTTCATAATTGGCACTTCTGTAATCAGCGACAAATGCGTCTGCGCTGTCAAGTCCAAATACATCACATATCATCTGCGTATCTGCGATAAGTCCGTAACCCTCTACGTTGTAAGGGATTCCGCAGCTTGCTCCGCTCTCATCTGCGAGCTGCATGCTCTCTGGAATTGAATCGTAGATTGACTTTAACTCCTCATTCTTTACTGATGTTGATGGAAGTACAAATCCGCCCTCGTTCCACTCTGTGAACTGTGCCTGATTTATCGCGTACAGTGTAGGATAGTTCTTGGAATTCATCTCAGATCTGAGTGTCTCCATGGTCTCCTGTGTACCACATGTGTAAACCTTAACCTTAACTCCTGTCTCTGTCTCATAATCCTTGCACAGATCCTGGATACTGTCTGCGATCTCGGACTTTGTGTTGTAAATATACAGATCGTAATCCTTCTTTGCTGAACCACATCCTGTCATGGATGCAAGTCCCAGCATCATAGCTGCTGAAAGTGCACATGCTACTAATTTCTTTGCTCTCATAACCTTTTCTCCTTTTCTTGCTTTGAATTTTCCCTCTTGTTAATTCTCGCTATCATTCATATTGTTCCGATAAAACATATTTCATAAGCGCTTAAATGAAACATGTTTCATTTGCATTAAGATTATCATATGAAACATGTTTCGTCAATAGGGGATTTATAGATTTTTGTATTTTGTGCTCTTAGTAAGTTTTTTATGTTTTGTACCCACACAAAAAAGAAGTTCATGATTTTTGAGTGGCACCTCATTTTCTCTTCATGAACTTCTTTTCGTAATCATACTATAAAGTTGTATCGCCTTTTTCTACGCTCACCGGAAGTAGTATAAGATTTCCGTCTATATGTGTGTTTCTCTCTTTTGCGCTGTCGATCTGATCTGCGGTTGCACTTTCAACCTGTCCTTCGGCATCATCTTCCTCCTCCGGTCCGTCGATCATCTCCATAAGCTGGCGTACTGCCTCCTGGGCGATCTCCTTGTACGGCTGATGTATCGATGTGAGCCTTGTCGTGCTGGCGTTGGTTATGTACGTTCCGTCGTATGCCACGATCGCCAGGTCATCAGGAATCTTTTTGCCTATGGCAAGTGCCGCCTTAAGGAATGCTATCGCTGGCATGTCTGCGGCAAATATTCCGTCCACGTCAGGATACTCCTCCAGTATGCATTTTGCCATCTCAAAATATCCATGAAAATCAAAGTCGTTCCACTGTATTGGAACTCGTCTGGATTTTATCCCATTCTCGGCAAGGACTCTATCTAGTTCCTCATGGCACTCAAATGACATGATATTCTTATCTACCTTGATTCCTGATATGTGGATGACATATTTGCATCCACTGTTTATAAATTCCTGGGCAGCAAGCTGTCCGCCCATCTTGTGATCCGACACTACGACAGGAAATTTGCTGCCAACCTTATAATCCAGCATGACCATCGGCTTATCTATCTTCTGGTATTCCTTCGCCGTACATGCCGACGTTCCGCATATGATTCCGTCCACGATATTGGACTTTAACAGCTTAAAACATTCCTTCTCCCTCTGCTTATCATCCGATGTGGAAAAAAGCATGAATTTATACTTTTTCTCATAAAGTATCTTTTCAATCTCCGATGCCAGGGATGAAAACCATGGGTGCTGGATATTTGGAACCAACATCGCAATGGAGTTTGATCTGCCCTTGAACATGCCTCGCGCAAGCTCATTTGGAACATAATCCAGTTTCTTCATCGCATCTTCTATCTTCTTCTGAGTCTCAGGTTCAACATTTGCCGTGCCGTTGATAAGTCTCGACACCGTGCAGATGGCGACCCCCGCCTCCTTCGCAACGTCTCTTATACTTGCCATATATAAATATACTCTCCTTATGAATTTCAGACTGTAGTCCATGAAACTTGTTTCATAAGAAGAGTATACCATAATACTTTCCGTAATGTAAATTGTGTAATATGACGATAATCAGCTCAAAAGCTCCTCTATCATAGCTCCGTCAAATGTCACGCTCTGAACGTGATTTACCTCAATCTGGTAAAGCGCATGTGCAACTATGTGCTCTGCAGCCTGCTCTATATCTCTGATTCCAGTCACACCGTCGCACTTCTTGATGACAGCATCCACGCCATCTGGAAGGATGATGCACTCGCTCTTGTCAAGTCCGATGCGCTTGAGCACCTTCGGCAGAACAAATTTGTTGAATATCTCCTTCTTCTCATCCGGGGTGTAATCCGGTATGTCTATAACAGCAAATCTCGACATGATCGGCTTGCTGATGTTCTCCTTGTCATTTGCCGTCGCTATAGGATACACGCCATTTGTCGGGATCATGCACTCCATGTAGTTGTCGGTGAATCCCAGGTTATCCAGGAGTGTCAGCAGTACATCGGCAGGATTGCCGTTGCCCTTGCCGGAATTTGCCTTGTCCAGCTCGTTGATAATGAATACGAGGTTAGATTCTCCAGCCTGTGAAAATGCCTCCATGATGATTCCCGGCTTGGCATTGGAATATACTCTTGAACTTCCTGTAAGCTGCTCCGGATCGTTGATGGAACTCATGTCAAGGGTCGTCCATGGAAGTCTGAGTATTCTCGCAACCGCATAGGCTATCTGTGACTTTCCTGTTCCGGCAGGTCCGCAGAGCAGAAGTCCGTATGCAGGAAGTGTATGTGTACGGTTGATCTGGATGATTGTCTCGATGATCCTCTGCTTTACCTTCTCCATTCCGTAGAGTTCCTCGTCCAGTATCCTTCTAGCCTCTTCCGGATCTATCGCCTCAAAGTAATTGCTCTTCCATCTGATGTTCATCGCCATGGAAAGTGCTCTCTGGGCGTGGCGTCTCTCCTCCGGTGATACCTCGCTGGATCTCGCAACCGCAAGATTTCTTCTGGCCCACAGCCTTATATTGTCAGGAAGTGTTCTTCCGGCGCAGTGCATGAAGTCAATGATGCTCTGCATGCTCGTGAGCTTCATGTCATCGCCCAGTGCCTCTTCCTCTTCTTCCTCCTCGGATTTCTCCTCTTCTGAAGGGGCGTCGCTGGCAAGAAGTCTCTCTATCATAAACTGCAGGAATCCATCATTTGCCGAGAGCTTTGATCCGCCGCCAAACTCAGTCTCCCTTATCTTGTACACTGCGTAGCCCTCCGGTCTGTTCTCTCCCGACAGACGGACGTTGATGTGATTCTCACCGAGCCATTTGAGAAGGCTTACAAATCTCGCATCTATCTTCAATATGTCTGCGGACTGGACTCCGTCTACCTCGTCAAATTCAAATGCTGTTCTCTTGATCGGATTGGTGAACTTTCCGCTGGAGTGGTGGGTCCACTTCCTGGTCGTGTTCTCAAGGATCATGATCGGCTTCTCCGCTGTCGCTGCAGACTCCGACGACCGGAATGTCTCGTATGTAACTATGTTCTTATTCTTATTGTCGCTTCCACTGAAATCAAATACTGGCATGTTTTCCTCCCTGTTTAATGGTGTTTTTTTGCAAGTTTAATCATACCTTGCAATTATAAAACATCATATTTTATTTTTCTTCAAACACCCGCATCCATCTTTCCCGTTTAAGCCTTGTGGTGAACAGGATTCCCCTGAAACAGAGCTCCACGCACATGGCGATCCATACACCATAGAGCCCCACCCTCGGTGCAAGTATAGCTGCAAGCGGTATCCTCACGCACCACATACTGGCAAAGTTCATGCAGCTTGGGACCAAAGTGTCCCCGGCTCCCCTGAGTGCTCCCGAAGCAACTATGGATGCGGCGTAAAATGGTTCGGCAAATGCCTCTATCCTCAGCACTGCCGCCCCTAGATTTCTTATCTCTTCGTTCGGTGTCAGTACACCTATCATGGCTGGAGCTGCTATGTACATGAGGACTCCGCCAACGGTCATAACCGACACACCTAATCCCATTGTAATCCATGCCATCCTTCTGGACAACTGTTTTTGTCCGGCTCCCACGCATTGTCCCACAAGTGTGGTTGCTGCCGCCTGTACTCCGTACCCCGGCATGTAGCAGAAGCTCTCCGCAGTAACCGCAAATGAGTTGGCTGCGATGGCTATAGTTCCGAGCGGTGACACGATCTTTGTGGACATGACATACGCTGAGCACATGACCATCTGCTCAAGTCCCACCGGTGCTCCTATCTTTACCGCCCTGGCAAGGGTATCCCTGTGAAATCTCAAGTGCTCACCCTTTCTTAAGTGAAGTGTCCTGTTCTTCCACAGAAGTGCAGTGACCATGATGGCACAGGTGACAGCCTCCGCTGTGATGGTTCCAAGTGCTGCCCCAGCAACGCCAAGACCAAGTCCCGGCATGGTAAATGTCAGTCCATTCATCGAGGTTTCAGACTGCACAAGTGTTGACAAATGGGAACCAAAGGCTTCTGCCTGAACCGTTCCTGCCATCTGAGAACCAGCCAGCCTTACGCTGGATAAAAACGGAATACTTAAATTTACAATTCTTGTCGGAAATATAAAGAACAAATTAAAAATCACATCCATCACACAGCACATGACATTCAGTATACCCGGGAGTCTCATATTTCCGGAGCTCTGGTGCATGCCGCCCGCTATGCTGTTCATCTGCAGAGCGGGAAGTCCCAGCATATACACAAGGAAATACTGGCTTGCCATCTTCTGTATAGCAGCTTCACCGCCGAGCCAGCTCGGAAGCGGTGTACTTATCACTGCTGCAATGAGTGCGAGTATGACGCTTATGCACAGGGCTATTATGAGTCCCTGTTTCATGATATTTCTGGCAGATTTATCCTCACCGGCCCCCACAGCCTGGGCTATCTGCACAGTAAATCCTGTAGTCACCGCAATGCATAGCCCGCCAAACAGCCATGTCGTGGACGAGACAAGTCCGATGGCTCCCGATGCATTTGCACCAAGACGCCCCACCATGGATGCATCGATGTACTGCATGACAATGGACGAGATCTGGGCAAGGATCGCCGGGATACTGAGCCTGACCGTAAGTCCTATCTGCTGGGATGAGGTCATCGACTTTCCAGATATCATGTCCTTCAGCAAGTTTTCACTGCTACTCATCTATATCTCCTTTTTTAGCCGCATTGTCTATGTTTACCATCTCTGCGTTCATTTTTCTGAATGCCGTGGTTCCCTCGGCAAGTCTCTTCATGCCCTCTTCCACGATCGACCTTGGACATGCGATGTTAAGTCTGATAAATGCCTTTCCGTTCTTACCATATGAAAGTCCCGGCGACATATAGAGTCCGGTGTTCTTCCTGATAAATGCTGAAAGCTGTTTTGCGTTGTCAGTTATCTTACTGCAGTCAAGCCAGAGAAGGTATGTTGCCTCCGAGTACACCACCTTCATGTCAGGGATATTCTCAGATACAAATTTTCTCACATACTGCTTGTTCTCATACAGATACTGCCTGAGACTGTCCAGCCACTCGCCGCCATTTGTAAATGCTGCTATCGCCGCATCCACCGCAAATGCATTTGGCTCGGCTACTTCATCTGTGTTCAGACCTCTCCACATCTTGTGTCTCAGGAATTTATCCGGAACCACAATTGCTGCGGTCTGTATTCCAGCTATGTTGAAGGTCTTTGTCGGCGCAATACAGGTCACGCTTATATCCCTGCATGTGTCAGATGCCGTGGCAAATGGCACATACTCCTTTCCAGGATCGGTGAGATCGCAGTGTATCTCATCCGAGATGACCGTCACACCATACTTTGCGCATAGCTCTCCCACATGGGCAAGTGTCTCCTTATCCCAGATCTTCCCCGCAGGATTCTGTGGATTGCAGAGTATCATGAGGCTGGTCTGTGGATCTGCAAGCTTTGCCTCAAGATCCTCAAAGTCCATGGCATATCCCTCGCCGTCATATTTCAGAGGACTCTCCAATATATTTCGCCCATTGTTGTATATAGAATTGAAGAAAATATTGTAGACAGGGGTCTGCACTACAACATTCTCTGCGGGTGTGGTGAGCTTTCTCACCGCCGTTGATATGGCTGGGATGACTCCGGAGCAGAACACCAGCCAATCCCTATCTATCGCAAATCCGTGTCTGTTGCCCCACCAGTTCACGTAGGCATCTGCCCACTCGTCCGGGATGATGGAATATCCGAATATTCCGTGCTCCACCCGGGCTGCCAGTGCCTCCCTGATGCATGGAGCCGTCTGAAAGTCCATGTCTGCCACCCACATTGGCAGTTCGTTTTCCGGCACGTCCCACTTCAGGGAGCCTGTGCCGCGTCTGTCTATAACCTTGTCAAAATCAAACCTCATGTTTGTCCCTCCACTTCATGGAGAGATTCCGCGGCTGCTGTGGCAAACGGCTGGCACATATAGAGTGCTCCATCACGTTCGTCTTCCCTCGCCTTGCTTTGCTTCTATCTGCACTGCGCTCTGCAAGCGATAAGGGCGTTGCTTGCGCCGCTCCGGCAAGAAGCAGCAATGCTCAGTCGACTTCACTACCGATTGAGCACTCTATATGTGCCAACTCGTTTCACCACAGCAGCCGCGGAATCTCATTTACGTTATGATATGCCACCATGTATTTATCATCATTCTACGTAAAAATTATTATATTTCTCTTATTTATATTATCATATGCTGTCACACGTATGGGTGATGTTTTGCCGTGAATCCCTGTGCTTTAATTTAGTCCTGTACTATTATTTTTGTCTTTGACGGATCTACTTTGTCTTTTTCTATTATCAGGTTGTCGATGTGCTTGGCTTTGATGGTTCCTGATGTCGGGTTCACGACACTGTCTATCTTGCTACAGATGTCGGCATCCACTGTTGAATATTCAAATGCAAGTGTTGTGTTGATGAGCTTGCAGTTCTTCATCACAAGGTTGTCGATGTAGCACATTCCCTGAAGGCTCTCGATGGTGCAGTTTATCAGGGTGAGGTTCTTTGCGTTCCAGCCAAGATACTCGCCCGATATGAATGAATCATATACGGTCACATTCTCTGTGTTCCAGAATGCATCCTTTGAAAGCAGATTGGAGTTTCTTATCTCTACATTCCTGCATCCGTCAAATGAATAGTTGCCGTCAAGCTTCAGGTCGTCTATCTTCATATTACTGCTGTTCATGGCAAAATAGTCGCCTTTTGCTGTCACGTGGTCCATTGTCACGTCATCGCAGCTCCAAAGGGTCTCCTCAGCATGGGTGAATGTCACATCCGTAAGCTCCAGGCCTTTACATCTGCGGAAGTTCTTTGGTGCCTGGATGAGTGCCCGCCTAACCGCGATATTATCAGTGTACCAGACACCGGCTCTCGCCATCTCAAACCAGTGGCAATCCTCCGCAACAATGTTCTTGCTGTACCACAGCGGATACTTCCATTTGAACATGCTGCCGTACAGATTTATGCCGCGGCTCTCCTTAAGCGGAGACTCGCCGTCGTCAAATATCGTATCATATATATCGAGATTTTTTCCCATGAAAAGAGCTCTCTCACCTGTCAGAAACTCCTGTCTTATGATTTTCTTTTCTTCTTTCTTATCCATCTCGTTCATCTTCCTTTTGTATATTCTCTATTATATTATTGGCCTATTATCACCATGTTATCACTTCTGGCAAACGCGAATATGACTGAGCTTATGACCACTATGAGTGGCAGTGCAAACAGTAATATATTTATTACCTGAAATTTGCTATATTAACAGACTTATCCTCTTAAATTAAGGGATTCTCAACCAGTCTTCTTTATATTATAATCTACACATACAAGTCCGGCATGTAAATAGGGATCTCATGTCTGATATTTTGGGGAAACAACAATTTCAGGGGGTACATTATGATTTTAACATCGGGGGATTCTATCAGTATTTTTTTCAGACTATTACCTTATACGACTTACATTATTCCAATAGCATCATTCATCATAGCTGTGGTCATCGGCCTTTCCATACGGGGTAAGGCATGCCGTATCGAGCGGGACTATACCAGAACATCCGCCGATATCACATCTGTCAGAAGATTCAGTAAAAGAACCCATATCAACTATGAATACCGCGACCAGTCCGGAGTATTGCACAATGGTTTTCTTTCCGTCCGCGGTATAACAAATTACAACTCCATGTCGTCCATCGCAATATATTACAACCCGAATAATCCATCCGTATCTTATACGGAAAGAACTATGAACAGTGACAAAAATGCACCATTCATCTATGGTGGTGCGGTTCTGCTTGGAACTCTGGTATTTTTATGGAGAAGGCGCTGATTTCTCAGCGTCCTTTTTTATTACCTCCTGATGAGATCCTTTGCCACCTCACCGGCTATTATAAGCCCTGCGACTGATGGCACAAATGCCACGCTGCCCGGGATGTCTCTGCGCTCTGTACATTTGTGTTCTGCACCCGGAGGACAAATGCAGTTGTTTCTGCAGCTTATCGCCATATCTTCGATCGGCCTTGTCGGAATCTCTTCCGAGTATACGACCTTGAGTTTCTTGACGCCCCTCTTCTTCAGCTCTCTTCTCATGACCTTCGCAAGCGGACACACCTTTGTCTTGTATATATCTGCAACCTTGAACTGGCTTCCGTCAAGTTTGTTTCCCGCACCCATGCTGCTGATGATCGGGATATTTTTCTCCTTGCACTTCATGACAAGAGCGATCTTGGCTGTCACGGTGTCCACCGCGTCGACTACGTAGTCGTAGCTGTCCCAAGGGAAGTCATCCGCGTTCTCAGGAAGGAAGAAACATTTGTGTACCTCAACCTCCACATTTGGATTGATGTCAATCATCCTGTCCCTCATAACATCGGTCTTATACTTTCCAACTGTGCTCCTTGTCGCTATGATCTGTCTGTTGAGATTTGTCAGACACACCTTGTCGTCATCTATCAGGTCAAATGCTCCGACACCGCTTCTGACCAGCGCCTCGCATACATAACCGCCAACTCCGCCTATTCCAAATACCGCTACCTTAGAGCCTGCCAGCTTGTCCATGGCTTCCTTGCCAAATAGCAGCTCTGTTCTCGAAAACTGTGTTAACATCTCTTATTCTCCTAATATGATATATATCCCACTACAACTATATACAAAATAAGTTTTTTTTCAACTGAAATCTTATTGACATCTGGCCCCTCCGTCCCGATTTATATCGAATACATGTATCCGATCCGGTCACTGTACTCCCGGGTAAGATCGGCGATGGTTTTGTTATCAAGGACATTGTTGATGGCAGTCTCAAGGGCATCCCACACCTCTCCGATGACATCGTTCATGACCATGTTGGTGTCGCCGTCCTCATCAACTCTGTTATCTATCGGTGATATCCTGCCCTCTATCGCCCTTAGCACCATTCCAATCGTGATCTCCTCCGCCGGCATGTTCAGACGGTAACCACCCCTCGGGCCTCTCACGCTCCTTAAATATCCTGCCTTTAGCAGAGAAGATGTAACCTGCTCAAGATATTTGTCAGACAATCCACATCTTCTGGCTACGGCTTTGACAGTAACCGTGCTGCCACTGTTTATCGATATATCTACCATGAGTCTCAATGCATATTGTCCCTTTGATGATATTAACATTTTTCCGCCTCCTGTTCATTGTTATATTTTGCCTATAGAATTACTATGAATTAGTTTTATTTTTTTTGGCAAGGAGAAAAAGCCGTTATATCATAGATGTTCTTACCTTATCTCCGTGCCAATTATTTTCCGTTTAATTCACTTGATTTTTATGATTATGTTTCTATGCTGCCTACCATATGTTGCTGATCAGATACTCAAGTTATACCTTCTTTTTTAACCCGTTCAGGTATTCCTCAACATAATGGATAACTGCTGCACCATCTCCGACGGCTGTCGCCACCTGGCGCACTGCCTTGGTCCTCACATCTCCCGCGGCAAATATTCCCGGTGTGCTGGTCTGTCCAGTCTCGCCCGCTGCAACATAACCAGCGTCATCAAGCTCCACAACGTCACCGAGGAAGTCTGTGACAGGGCTTGTTCCTATGGCAATGAATACACCGGCTACCGGAAGCGTAAAATCGCGATTGGCCTGTCCGCCCACTGTTTTTGGTGTATTCACTGCAACCTTGAGATTCAGCTTGCCCGGCGTTCCGCCTATCTCTGTCACCTGTGCAAATGAATGAAATTCTATATTCTCAGTCTCAAGCACCTGCGCTCCAAGTATTTTCTCGCCTCTGAACTCATCTCTTCTGTGGATCAGATGCACCTTACTGCACATCTTTGACAGATACAGGGCATCCTCAAGAGCTATATTGCCACCGCCCACAACTGCGACTTCTTTGTTCTTGAAGAACGCTCCGTCACATGTGGCACAGTAAGAAACTCCTGCCCCTGTGAATTCCTCCTCACCGGGAACGCCAAGCTTTCTGTGCTTTGCACCCGTGGCTATCAGAACCGCCTTTGTCTCTATGCTGCTGCCATCCTCCAGGCTGACCTTTTTGTGATCACCGTAATCCTCGATGGCTGTCACCCCTCTGTCATCAAACTCTACGCCCAATGTATCTGCGTGTTCTTTGAACTTCATACCCATGTCAAAGCCGCTTATGCCCGGCAGTCCGAGGTAGTTGTCCACCTGCTCTGTATTTACGATCTGCCCGCCGGAGAATGCCTCCTTCTCCAGTACCACCACGTCCATCATCGCCCTCTTGGCGTAGACCGCGGCGGACAGACCCGCAGGGCCGCTGCCCACAATAACCAAATCTCTCATATTTCCTCCTTGTTTTTCAAAGGGGCGTCTTTATGTGTTCGTGGTGCTCCCGGCTACGCACGACTCTGTCACCTTGTCTTAGCTCCTGAATTGAACATCAGCCCATCAAAAGTCGCCTTCGGCGAGGGCTGACGCTACATGTCAAGTTTTCACAGAAAACTTGACACATTATTTGCATTCGCTCCCGCCCCCTATAAGGGCAGGGGGACTCCCGCTCAGCAAGGAGCGACAAGCTTCCGTCGTCTATGTGCTACCCGCCTGGGAGCATCACGAACACATAAAGACTTACACTTTGAAAACCGTTACTTTTATTGTGTTTTTCAAAACTACTTTTTAATACTTGTCTTATTATTCTTGCAATATAAAAATTTAAAGATACTTCTAATGAGACGTCGTCTGGCTTATTTAAGTCCCTTTAATTCTCTTTATATGCCTTTATTAATTCACAGGTTTTGGATACGTCTTCCTTGCTGTGTGCGTAGGACACGAACATTGCCTCGAACTGTGATGGTGCAAGGTAGATTCCGTTGTCCAGCATGTATGAGAAATACTTTGCATACCTTGCGGTGTCGCTGGATATTGACGTGTCCATATCCACTACTTCCTGATCTGTGAAGAATACGCTCATCAGTGAGCCTATCTGGTTGACATGGACTGTGTCGCCAAATGTGCTTCTGACTGTGTCGGCTATCTGCCTTGTGCTCTTTTCTATCGCCGGATATATTGTATCCTTTTCCTTCTGGAGTATGCGGAGCGTTGTGAGTCCGGCTGTCATGGCTATCGGATTGCCCGACAGAGTTCCCGCCTGGTATACTCCGCCAAGTGGTGCCACCATGCTCATGACATCGCGGCGTCCGCCGTATGCTCCCACCGGCATTCCGCCTCCGACTATCTTGCCAAGTGTTGTGAGATCAGGCTTTACCCCGAAGTATTCCTGGGCACCGCCAAGGCTGAGTCTGAAACCTGTGATGACCTCATCAAATATAAGAAGTGCGCCGTACTCATTTGTTATGTCCCTGAGGAACTGAAGGAATCCATCATGCGGTGGGACAACTCCCATATTTGCGGCAACCGGCTCGACCACGATTGCGGCAATGTCTTTGCCCTCCGCCTCAAATAACTTCTTTACGCTGTCCTCGTTGTTATACTCTGCTATGAGTGTATGCTGTGTATACGACTTTGGAACTCCCAGGCTGTCCGGAACTGACTGTGTAAGTGCCGCCGAGCCTGCCTTGACCAGAAGTCCATCGCTGTGTCCGTGATAGCAGCCGCGGAACTTTACAATCTTGTCTCTGCCTGTAAATCCTCTCGCCACTCTGAGCGCACTCATCACTGCCTCTGTTCCCGAGTTGACCATCCTGGTCAGCTCCATTGAAGGCATAAGCTCATTTACCAGCTCTGCGATCTCGAGCTCTTTCCTTGTCGGTGCGCCGAATGTAAGTCCGTCATCACAAGCCTCCTTCACCGCATCTATGACTCTGTCATCGGCATGCCCCAGAATTCCCGGGCCCCAGGAACAAACATAATCCACATAGGAATTGCCATCCTCGTCAAATATATGTGAACCTTTTGCTTTCTTCATAAATACAGGTGTCCGTCCCACCGAGCCAAATGCCCTGACCGGTGAATTGACGCCGCCCGGAATTACCTTCTGTGATTTCTCAAATAGATCCTGTGAATTTGTCATTGCCATTCTTCTTTCTATAATTTATCGTCCTGTGTGAATTTTTATGATTCCGACTCTTTGGAAACGCCTCTCTCTCCTCCGTCGAGTGGGGCAGATCGTCGGAATCATTCCGAAATATGACTCCGTCATATTGATTCCGACTCAAGCCAGTGTGCCACGTCTATAGCATGATAAGTTATGATGATTCCTGCGCCGGCTCTCTTCATGGCTGTCATGTTTTCCATGACGATCCTCTTCTCGTCTATCCAGCCATTTGCCGCAGCTGCCTTGACCATGGAGTATTCGCCGCTGACATTGTACACCGCTATCGGATAGTCCGTGTGGTTTCTCACATCCTTGACTACATCCAGATAAGCAAGTGCCGGCTTGACCATGATTATGTCTGCTCCCTCGGCGATATCCGCCTCGCACTCTCTCAGAGCCTCCCTGCCATTTGCAGGATCCATCTGGTATGTCCTTCTGTCTCCAAACTGTGGTGCAGAATGTGCCGCATCGCGAAATGGTGCATAGTAACCAGATGCAAATTTCGCACTGTAACCCATGATCAGTACATCCGTCAGCCCGTTGTCGTCAAGTGCCTTTCTGATGTATGCGGTGTGTCCATCCATCATATCCGACGGAGCCACCATGTCTGCGCCAGCCTTTGCAAGTGATACAGCCATCTTGCCCAGATATGGAAGAGTCTCATCGTTGAGTATCTTGCCGTCATGGATAATTCCGCAGTGACCGTGTGATGTGTACTCGCACAGACAAATGTCCGCTATGACTATCATATCCGGATACAGCTCTTTTATCCTCCTGACTGCTTTCTGCATGATTCCCTGGTCGTCGTACGCGCTGCTACCCACCTCATCCTTGTGAGCCGGTATGCCGAACAGGAGAACCGCGCTGATTCCGGCGTCCGCCACTCTGCGAAGCTCCTCCTCAAATGTGTCGAGTGAATACTGGTATATTCCCGGCATGGAGTCTACCGGATTCTTGATCCCTGTGCCCTCCGCCACAAACATCGGATATACAAGATCCTCCTTGTTAACCCTGTTCTCTCTAACCATATTTCTGATGGCCTCGCTTCCGCGAAGTCTTCTGAGTCTTATCATGTTACTGCCTCTTTTCTCTAAAATAATAATCACCGATGGCTGATATAAGGTGCTCGATATCACCAACCTCTGGAACTATATCCGCATGATAACCAGCCTTCTCCAAAGCCTTCTCGGTCACATTTCCAAGTGCCGCTATGCGGATATTCTTCATTATATCATGTATTTTAAAACTGCCGTCTGTATTGTCCGTATGATCCCCACATGAATCTATATCATTCAACATATGAGCCACACCGCAGTTTTTTTTCTCTGCATCAAGAACATCTAGAAATCCTCTGACTCCTGATGCGCTGACAAATGTTATCACATCCAGATCCTTCAGATACTGTATGCTCTCCATCCTGCGTCCAACCACGTCATAAACTGGGATCTCCTCATATACCACACCGCCCTGATCAAGTATGTCAAGCATCGTCTCGCTGCCCTGGACTGCCCTCGGAAGGAGAAGTTTCTCTCCGTCATTCATCACATTTGCAAGTCCCATAGCAAGGGCGCTTGTAGTGTACTCGTCCGGCACGTAATCCGCTATATATCCCTCAGCCTTAAGTGCGTCCCTTGTTCCGGCACCGACCACTGCAAGTTTCAGATGAGCCAGTTTTCTGACATCTATATTCCATTCTCTGAGCCATTTGAAAAACAGGGTTATGGTGTTCTGACTGGTAAATGCCAGCCAGCTGTAATCTTCTATATGTTCCAGAGCCACTCGCAGCCTGTTCTTCTCCTCTGTCTGCTCCACACTCATATCCACTATGCTGTAGGACTGGCCGCCAAGTGCATCTATTGCAACTCTCATCTTCTCGCGAAGCTTTGGCGTTCCAACAAGTCCAACGTGGACATTCTGAAGCGGTCCTCTGTTTGGTGCTGTAAAATCCAACGCTGCATTTTCACCCACAACTATGATCGCAGGAGATTCAAGCTTTGCCTCGTTCACCTTGTCCGCAATTGTCTGTATATCGCCGCGGACTATCCTCTGTCCAGGCATGGTTCCCTTGGAAATGACCGCAACCGGAGTATGTTCCTCCGCCCCAGTCTGAACAAGTCTCTCCATGATCTGTGGCAGTCTGTTCAGCCCCATCAGGAACACGCTTGTCCCTTCCTGATTTCTGATGTAGTCGTAGTCATCTAAACCACCTTCATCAGATCTGTGTATGTCTGCCCGCTTGTGTCCTGTTATCACGTGAAAGCTTCTACTCGTCCCTCGGTGTGTCACTGGTATGCCACACACCTCCGGAACCGCCACTGCGGATGTTATTCCCGGTATCACCTGAAATGGAATCCCCGCTTCTAAAAGTGCGGTCACTTCCTCGCCGCCTCTTCCGAATACAAATGGATCGCCGCCTTTGAGGCGCACCACCATGTTGCCTCTGCGGCCTTCCTCAACAAGTATCTCGTTTATCTCAGGCTGCTTCTTGTAATGGCTGCCCGCCTGCTTGCCAACGTATATCCTGCGGCAGTCCGGCTTCACCATCTCCAGAAGCTGGTAGGTGCCAAGCCTGTCATATATGATTGTATCGCATTGTTTTATGAATTCCAGGCCCTTCACCGTGATGAGTCCCGGATCGCCGGGGCCTGCGCCTATCAAATATACCATTTTTTTGCTCTCCATTCGCCGTGTGAGTTGGATGGGTGTCTCTCGGCTACGCACAGCTCAGTCACCTTGTCTTGCTCCTATTTGCACTCACTCCCGCCTCCGATAAGGGCGTTTGAGGCTCCCGTTCGGCAAGGAGCGACAAGCTTCCATCGCTTATGTGCTACCCGCCGTAGAGACACCCATCCAACTCACACGGCTTACGCATCGAAAAAATTTACTTCTTTACTTTTCTTTTATCTTCAATACATACTACTTCAAAACAATCTACATTTTATGTTTTTATTTATCTTTTAAATATACTGTTGCAAAACAACTTACTCTACTTTATTAAATTCTCTACCAGCTGTTCCCATTCTGCGGTGTTTCCTTCTACCGTCTTTCTGTGTATCTGGATTTCTTCATCTTTCTCTTTGTCCGATGAAGCCGCATCTGCTTTCATCAGGCTTAGCTTCATGTGGTCGCCATGAAGTTCTGAGTACACGCCTATCGGTTCGTGACAACCGGCGTTCAGGCGACTTAAGACTGCGCGCTCGCATGTGAGCTGTGCGTATGCCTCTGTGTCATTTATCGCTCTGACCATATCGTATACCTCGCCAGAGGTTCGTGTCTCTATGGCTATGATTCCCTGACATGCTGCCGGAAGCATGGACTCTGTGCTGATGTATCTGAATGTAAGTTCGTCCTTGTGCACTTCAAAGCATTCTGTGCTGTCATTGCTTTTGTCTTTAATAACTCCCAGGCGCTCAAGCCCTGCCGCTGCAAGAATGATGGCATCGTATTCGCCATCTTCCAGCTTCTGTATGCGGGTACCGACATTTCCTCTCAAATTCTTGCACACAGCATATGGATACATGTCTCTTATCTGGTACTGCCGTCTCAGGCTGCTGGTTCCCACCACGAAACTGTCATTTCTGTCAAATGACCTGCCACTCTTATATATAAAAACGTCCTGCGGACATGCCCTCGGAAGTGTACCCGATATAGTAAGACCTTCCATGATCTCCATCGGCATATCCTTGGCACTGTGTACCGCTATGTCTATGTCACCTTTAAGTATAGCTTCCTCGAACTCCTCGACAAATACCGCTTTGCCTCCGAATTCCAGAAGCGCTCTGCTGGTGTCCCGATCCCCCCGGGTACTCATTGTAATCATCTGAAAATCAATCTGGGGAAATCTCTCCTTGAGAGCCTTTATCACCAGTTCAGTCTGAGCAAGAGCAAGCTTGCTACCACGGGTTCCAACTTTTACTGTTTTTTTCTGTCCTCCGCTTTCGCAATCCAAACCGTCACTATTGAATCCATCTGCCATGTCATTCTCCGCAAATTTACGAATATTCGGTTTATTTTTACCATGTCCATTCTCAACTCTCATCTAACAGACTCCTAACCATTTGCTGAAATGCTTTCTTTCGCTCTTCCTCGCCGTCTATCTGTGCTTTGATCTGCTCCCGGAGCTCACCCATCCGCTCCGCTATGTCGCCATAACTCCTGCCTAAATGGCTCTCTATATTTCTCTTGATTGTTCCCGCAAGCACCGGACTCTGTCCTCCGGTGGAAACGCTTATCACGACCTCTTTATCCTTTATGATCGCCGGAAAGTAGAATCCACAATCCGATTTCACATCCACCACATTTACCAGTATGCGCTGCTGCCTGCAGAGCTCAGCCATGTCGTGGTTGACCTTCTCATCGTCCGTCGCCATTATGACGACAAATGCACCGTCAATATCCTGCGGCTGCACGCATCTTTTCACAAGTGTGAGATGTCCTGAACTATATTTATCCGATACACACAATCGCTCCGCCAGTTCTAAAAGCTCCGGGCAGAACTCCGGTGACACCACCGTGACCACCGCGCCAAATTCCAGCATGCTGCACACCTTTCTGTATGCAACAGTTCCGCCTCCTGCGATCAGGCATCTCTCATTATTCAATTCTATCATAAATGGGAAATACGACATCGCTACCTCTAATTTCTATTATTGAGTCTCTATTAAAAAGCACCAAAAGTTGTTCCAATTATCTGACATCTGACATAAACATCATCAGCCGATGATACTGCATAACCTCAGGCAAACAAGCAGTATTCAGTTCTCACATCCGGCAGTCACAATACTGTCCAGCATTTTCTCAAATGCATCATACTCAAGCTGTCCTTTGAGTTTATATACCATCTTTGCGCCATCTATAGTCTTAAGCTTCGCCATCACGTCTCCGTGCTCCCTGTTGAACCTCGAAAATGCTATGTTCTTCATGATCTCGTCAACCTGCGATATGAGCCACGGCTCCATCTCTGTGATTGTCTTTGCCCTGCTTTCATTGTTCTCTCTGGAGAGTGTCCTGATATAGTCTATGTCACGCAGCACACATCCGTCCACCTCTGAGACTGACGGGTCAATGTCCTTTGGCATTGCCAGATCAAGGAGCAATCTCCGCTTCGGCTGCATTTTCACAGCCTCCGCCAGCTCATCCCTGACAAATGTATAATGCGGGCTTGCTGTCGCACTGATGATGACATCCGCCCAGGCTGCCAGCTCATATCTTCTGCTGTAGTCCTCTATCCTGATCTGCTGATGTCTGTCAAATATGCTATCTGCACTGTTGTGACTTCTGCTTGTGCCTGTTATCTCTATATCTGGTGCAAGATCTGCGATATCCTTGACAACTATGCTGCCTATCTTGCCTGTGGCTCCTACGACTAGGATATGCCCGGTATTTGCCTTTTCAGCATCCACACTCTCAACTTGACTGCTGCTTACCACATCACTTCGAACATCTCTGCACGTGTTTTCAATGCCGCCATTTCTTGTAAAATTCACTGCCTCCCGTGCTGACAAGGTTCCGACGGATACCGGAAGTCTCGTAGTGTCACTCTCCGTCGCCACCGCCTTTGCCGCCGCAAGTGCTCCCTGAAATGCTATATTCAGCTCGCCGTCACAGGCTCCAAGCTTCTTTGCCACAAGATATGCGCTCTTCACCTGATGTATGATCTCCACCTCGCCGAGCACCATGGAATCCATACCACACGCCACTCTGCACAGATGTAACATACACTGGAATCCCTCATAATTCATGCTATATCTTCTTATGAGGCTGACAGGGACATCCCTATCATTAGCCAGAAGCATTTCTACCTGTTCAAGCAGTCCACCTCGCCCACCGGAAGCTTCACCGCTGCTCATTTTTCCTGTTATAACAGACCCACATGGCTCACATTTATCCGTAAAGTATATTTCCATCCTATTGCAGGTCGACAACACGACACATCCACCCACCGCAGCCTTTAGCCGCTCGGTGAACTGTCTCTGTCCTTTTGTCGAAAATGCAAAGCTCTCCCTGACATCGGCCGGTGTATTCTTATGATTTATACTTATGCAAAACATATCTTCAGTAACTCCAAATGAAAATTTATGACAAGCTCACGTAAAGAACAAGGGCGGGTATCAAAGCCCGCCCTGTTCTTTCAAATGCCTGCTATCTATCATGATTCTATAACAAGCTCCTCTATCGTCACATTCTTTTCCTCATCTATGTTGAAGGCTTTGAGTACCGGATTGTCTATCTCCATGAGGGAGAGGATCAGATAATTCACCTTGGAATCATATGCAAGCCTCTTATCCTCCTCCGAAGGTCTGGATGGAGACTCTGGATGGGAATGGAAGTTGCCAAGAAGCTCGTATCCATTTGCACGCATATCCTTAACTGCCGCAAGCTGCTCTCTCGGGTCCATGGAAAAATGCTCGTTGCTGGCGTCAATATTTGTCAGGAGATACACCTTCCTGATGTACTTCTTGTCTCCCTCTCTGACACCGCCGATCAGACCACAGGACTCATTTGGAAGGCCCTCCTTGCAGTGTGCAAGTATCTTCTCGTAATCAGACTTTGTCATGTACAACATCTTACTTCATATCCTCCTTATTATCAAGCATTGAGCAGACGCATGAAAAGGCGCTTCGCGCGGCGTCTGCGTGCTTCATAAGGAATCTCCCGCAAGCGGGTCCTCCTTATGAAAATTACTTTCCGTCACACTCCACCTGCTCGTAGTCGATGAGCTTGGTGATGGTTGGATTTGGTCCACATACAGCACATCCACAGCCCTTCTTGTGAGGGAGCTTTACTGTGTGGAATTCCATCTTAAGTGCGTCAAATGTAAGGAGTCTTCCTGTCAGAAGATCGCCAACTCCAATGAGATACTTGATTGCCTCCATAGCCTGAAGACTTCCGATAACACCGCCCATTGCTCCGATGACTCCGGCCTGCTTACATGTAGGAACCGCATCCTTTGGAGGTGGATCCTTGAATACACATCTGTAACATGGTCCCTCATCTGGAACATATGTCATAAGCTGACCCTTGAATCTGATGATTCCTGCATGTGAAAATGGCTTCTTAGCCATAACACAGGCATCGTTGATAAGGAATTTTGCAGGGAAGTTGTCTGTTCCATCGATGATGAAATCATAGTCCTTGATGAGATCCATGATGTTCTCTGATGTCACGAACTCTCTGTATGTGATCACATTTACATCAGGGTTCATGGCGTTCATGGTCTCCTTTGCGGATTTGACCTTTGCCTTGCCCACATCTGCTGTTCCGTGAATGATCTGTCTCTGAAGATTTGACAGATCTACCTCATCGGCATCAACTATACCGATGGTTCCTACTCCGGCTGCTGCCAGGTACATAGCGGCTGGCGCTCCCAGTCCACCTGCGCCTATGATCAGCACCTTGCCATTTAACAATTTCTTCTGTCCCTTCACGCCAACTTCCTGAAGGATAATGTGACGTGAGTAACGTTCCATCTGTTCATTTGTGAATGCCATTAGAAGCTGCCACCTCCCATGAAGTAGAGGAACTCTACTGTATCGCCGTCCTTGAGCTCTGTTGTTGCAAATGCATCTGAGTCAACAAACTCATCATTGACTGTTACTGTGACATAGTCCGGATTCTCAACGTTCTCTGACACGATGATCTGAGCTATTGTTGTCTTCTCTGCTATCTCTTTCTTCTTTCCTGCTATTGTGACTGTCATTTTTCTTTCCTCCTGACGATTCATTTGCCTGTCCGGGATTACCGGGCTGCATAAAATGTGATTATATACTTTATAATTTTAATTATATAGTTTCATTCTTCTGTACACTGGAAGTAATTGACTACAGTCAAATACTCCATTGTGTCACTTTACCAACGAATTTCTACAATAATTTGCCAACTTCCTCCTCCAGCGCATTTCTCTTCACAAGACCGCGGATGCGGGAAACCTCCTCACCACTCTTGAAGAAGAGTATGGTTGGTGATGCCATGACTGCGTACTTCTCAGCAAGCTCTGCGTCGAAGTTTACATTTACCTTGTATACATTTACCTTGTCCTCGTAGTCATCTTCGATGCCGCCAAGGATAGGTGAGAGCTGCTTGCATGGTATGCAGCTGTCCGAATAGAATTCCACGATGACCGGGAGCTCCGACTGAAGAACCTTCGCATCGAAATCCTCTGCACTGACTCTTACTGCCATTCATTTTCTCCTTTTCTGATCAATCCTCCAGTTTTTTAACTATAAGATCATAAGTGCCATTCTCGTTGTCGATGAGCTTCAGGATCTGCTGTCCTTCCTCCTTGAAGCTTCTTGGTACATTCTGTACAGGCTCGCCGTCATTCATGGTAACCGCAAGCACCTGTCCTATCTCAAGCTCCTCCATGGCTACCTTCGCCTTGACAAATGTCATCGGGCACACCACATCAGTTATATCTACTCTGTCATTGATTTCATAATCAGCCATTGTAAGCCTCCTTTAATACTTCTTTGAATTTGTCTAAGCCCACGCGCTCCAGGGTGAACTGGAAACGCTCGCTTGGCTTTGCATTGTCTGCAAAGAACTGTATTGCTGCATCTGTGATACGGAAAAGCTGCTCCTCAGATGTAACAACCGGAAGTAACTCCTCGCCGCGGTGGATCGTGTTACCAAATAATCCTCCGAATGAGACAAGGTATCCTGTCTCGCCCTTCCATGCATCTGTAGGACATGCCTTTGCGCATCGACCGCAATAGTTACATTTGTCTGTGTCGAGGATGATCTTGCCGTCCTCCATGGTGATCGCGCCCTCACGGCACGCCTTGACGCACACGCCACACATGATGCATGATGGCTCATCCCACTCTACTACCATTGCGCCCTTGATTCCCACATCGTTCTCCTCTGCCTTCAGACAGTTGTTCTGGCATCCTGTGACACCGAACTTGAACTTGTGGGGAAGCTCCCTTGCGTAATATCTCGCATCAAGCTTCTTTGCTATATCATAAGTGTCTATATTGCCGCTCGGACAGATCTGATTTCCCTGGCACGCTGTGACTGTTCTTACTCTTGGGCCACACACACCCGGCTTACAGCCTCCCTTTGCCAGTTCTTCCTTTACCTCTTCCACATCGTCAAGCTTAACAAATGGGATCTCAACACTCTGTCTCGATGTGAGATGTACATGTCCATCTCCGTATTTCTCGGCAACCTCTGCTATCTTCTTGAGATTCTCTGCGGTAAGATTCCCTCCCACCACCTGAAGTCTCAGAGAAAAGTTATTCTTCTGCTTCTGTCTCATGAATCCGCCCTTTTTCAGAGCTGCGTAATCTACTGCCATATGTAGTTCCTCCAAATCATATTTACGTGTTCAATCAATTGCGAAACCTGAATGTTATTTAACGCATGAGGTGCTTTAGTATACCGATTAGGGGTCGCTTTCGCTTAACTCGGTCTGCAGCGGTACTAGTGCTCGCAAGCTCGCTGAGTACCGGCGACCTCGTATTCCCCTAATCTGGTAATACTAAGCACCTCATGCCTTATCCAGACTACGTGTTTCGCAATTGCTTAACTTTCCAAGGCCTTCCGGAAGTCCTCTATGAGATCCTCCACATCCTCGATTCCGACACTAATACGAATCATATCATCATATACGTTGGCGTCAAGCTTCTCCTGCTCTGTGCTATGCGCATTGAGTGTTGATTCAGGATGCACGATGAGCGTCTTTGTGTCTCCTATGTTCGACACTATCTGCGGTATTGTGAGCTTGTTCATCACCGCAAATGCCTTCTCCTTGCTGCCGACTCTGATGGTGATTATGGCACCATAACCACCGTGGAGCTGTTCATTTGCGATGTCATGCCAAGGACTGGATTCAAGTCCCGGATAGTTGACCTTTACACCCTCCTGACTTTCCAGGAACTGAGCAAGGGCAAGTGCATTGTGTGAGCATCGCTCCATTCGAATCCCCAATGTCTCCATGCCCAGCATATTGTAAAATGCCGTCTGCGGAGCTATGCAGGCTCCTGTATTTCTAAAAAGTCCGTTTCTGAGCTTTGCTATATAGGCGAACTTTCCGAACATCTTGTACTGCTGCAGAAGCAGATAACGCTCTGCGTCCCATTTGAAATTGCCGCTGTCGGTGATGACTCCGCTTATGGCATCGCTGTTGCCATTGATGTACTTGGATGTGGAATTGATGACTATGTCCGCTCCAAGTGTAAGCGGTGTGACCAGATATGCAGTTGCCACTGTATTGTCTATTAGGAGCGGAAGCCTGTGTGAATGTGCCAGCTCCGAAAGCGCCTTTATATCCACCACATCAAGCTTCGGATTGCCGATGGTCTCAGCAAATATCACTCTGGTATTCTCATTTATCGCTGCCTCGACCGCCTCCTTATCCGATATCTCCACAAATGTCGTCTTGATTCCAAATGCCTCCAGATCATGGAACAGATCTATCGTTCCACCGTAGAGCCCTGTGCTGGAGACTATCTCTCCGCCAGTCCCTACTATATTTAAGAGTGCATTTGTGAGTGCCGCCATTCCAGAAGAACACGCTACCGAACCCACTCCCTTTTCAAGATTCGTCATCCGCTCCTCAAATGCAGCTATCGTCGGGTTGTTGATCCTCGTGTAAGAATAACCCGTCGCCTTGTTGTGGAAGAGCTTCTCATGCTGCTCCGCCGAAGGCTGATAGAATGCACTGGATTGATAGATCGGTGTAAGTGTGGCGCCTGTATTCTCATCACCAAGCTTTGCGCTGTGTAATAATGCTGTGTTAAATCTCATGATCTTCTATGCCTCACTAAATAATAAATCCTATAATTCCTACGAACATGATAGGATTATAGCTCTTATACCCTACTATGTCAATAGGAATTATAAAATAAGCAATGCAGATAATAAAAAAATGCCAGTTGATGGGAGCTTGCTCACAATCAACTGGTGTTTTTTTGTTATCTATATGGCGCATGCCATTCCACGAGCTGCGTTAGCAGCGAGGGGAGCATTGCTTATTTTATAATTCCGTCCGTCTTCCACGGCGCATGCCATCCTCAGGGCCGCGTTAGCGGCGAGGGGCGCATTGCTTATTTTATAATTCCGTACGGTATACACGGCACATGCCATTTCTCTGGCAGCTTCCCCATACGTTTTCACTCATTTCTTATTTGCAATTTTCTTATACAGCATCTTCCTCACATAGAAATAACATACTATCTGCATAGCAAGGGTTATGATCCAGGACGCCGGATATGAGATGAACAGAACCGCCAGGGATCTGTGTCTCGGGAAAATCCAGTATATCCACACGATTCGGGTTCCCACCGTTCCTATGATCGAGAGGAGCATCGGAACTCCGGAATGTCCCATCCCACGAAGCGCCCCTGGGAACAAGTCCATAAATCCGCACAGGAAATATGTGACTGTCGTATACAGCAGAATCTCCATTCCGCACTTTATAACCGCGTCGCTGCTCGTATATATATGCAGCAGCTGCGGTCCAAAGAAATACGCTCCATTGCCCAGAACCATCATTGCCGCAAATGACAATATCAGACAGTCGATCAGAACTCTCTCCATACGTTTCCATTTGCCGACACCGTAGTTCTGGCTCGTAAAACTCATGCACGCCTGCGTTACAGCATTCACCGTCACATACAGAAAGCCAAATATATTATTTGCCGACGTGTAGCCCGCCATGGCAACCGAGCCAAACGAGTTGACTGACGACTGCAGCAGTACATTTGAGAAGTTGATGACCGTGCTCTGGATTCCAGCCGGAACTCCGACCGAAAAGATCTGCTTTACATATGCACCCTTGATGGTAAGCTTTGAAAATCTAAGCTGATAGCTCGTTTCTGACCTGCACAGGCAGCGGAGGACGAGCACGCAGGATATCAGCTGTGAGATGACTGTTCCGATTGCGACCCCCGCAACTCCAAGCTTGAAAATGATCACAAAACACAGGTTAAGGCCTGTATTTGCAATTCCGGATATAACCAGAAAAAGGAGTGGTCTTTTGGTATCTCCCACCGCCCTGAGTATGGCAGCGCCGTAATTGTACAGCATGAAAAATGGCATTCCCAGGAAATATATCCTCATATATAAAGAAGAAAGTCCGATGACATCCCCCGGAGTATCCATAAGCTCAAGCGCCGGTTTTGCGCAAATCCACCCGACAAAGGCCATAATAATACCGCTGACCAGCGCCAGCGCGATCGCGGTATGTACTGTCTCTGACATTTCTTTATCTTTTCCTGCGGCATAAAGCCTTGCCGCAAGCACATTTGCCCCAAGGGATATCCCTATGAACAAATTGGTGAATACATTGATAAGTGCTGTGGTTGAACCGACCGCCGCCAGCGACTCGTTACCACTGAACTTCCCTACAACAATGATATCCACCGCATTGAACATCAGCTGCAGAATACCCGAGAGCATAAGCGGGAGCGAAAATGAGATCAGCTTATCCATGATCGTCCCGTTGCACATATCAATTTCATATTTATTTTGTTTTAATGTAGAACTCATTTCTTTCCTCACCAACTATTAGCATATATGTTCTGATAAATCACACACAGCAATGCTTATGTTCGCTCTTCTGCCTGTACATATATTCATCAGCCCGCTTCATGGCGGTCTCCCAGTCGCAGCACCTCGTACCATTGGTGCCTAGTCCCATGAACAATTTTAACACAGAGTATGTTGGGGCACAATGGAGGATGTGAAGCAAACAAAACAAGAGCAAAACATATTCCCTCGTCTACTATACAAATAGTAAAATCACCTCCCATTTCCCCCTTATTTTTCCACTCACAGCGTCACTCTGCGCTTTATAAACGCATTTGTCAAAACCTATTGACACAGCGATTTGAATGGTCTAGAGTGTGCCTACCGGCCGGATAAAATACTAAGGAGGAACACTCTTGCCAACAACAAGAAAACTTTATGACAGCATCTTCAAGAAGATTCTCACGCTGTCCTCGAAAGCTGTGATCAACATGATTAACGGCCTGTTCAACATGTTTTACGATCCGGAAAACTCAACAGTATCTTATCACTGGACTGAAAATGTTCACGATAATCAGAATTCTATGACCACAACTCTGGCCGACACCATACTCGTAATCAACAATTCCGATGCATATCATATGGAAGCGCAGATGAAAAAGGATGATTCTATTGTATTCCGTGTATTTTCATATGGAGCGGGATATGCAGATCAGACTAAGGAGATACTGCAGGACGAAGAGGGCTGTCAGGTATATCGAATTCATTTTCCTGAACCCTGTGTGATATATCTGAGCAATGTACCAAAATCAGTACCTGATACATATTCGTTGCAGGTGGGATTCGGGCATACCCAGAACATAATCTATAACGTCCCTGTTACAAAACTCACGTCCTGCTCCGTAAAGGAAATAAACGACAGGAAAATGATCATCCTGATTCCATTCTACATTCTGAAACTCCGCGAAAAGCTGAGGAATAAGAAAGCACGTACACCAGAGAATATAGCCTCATTGAAAAGCCTCATCAAAACAGATATAATGGGTAGCATAGACAAGAACGTGGAACTTGGGAATATAACAGCTGAGGATGGAGCACAACTATACAGATTTACTCAGATGCTTTATACTCGCCTATATTCCCAGTTTGAAGAGACCGAGGAGGTTACGGATATGGTGGAACAGTCGATTATTACATTTGTGGATGTTTTTCAGGAAGAGAAAGCCAGGATGGAAAAACGTATGGCTGAGATGGATAAGGAGATTGCCGACAAAGACAAGAAGCTCGCCGACAAGGACAACGAGCTTGCCGAATTAAGGGCAGAAATAGCCAGACTTAAAGGTTCTGACAAATAAATATTTCATATTACTACTTTCTATACAAAAGCGAAGGACGAAGGCATAAAACACCTCCGTCCTTCGCTTTATTATTATATTACTACGTGATCTTTTTTAGATGTAGTTTCCATCGTGAACCTGAGCCGCATCGTATACAGACTCCTTTCGGATCTCGTCCGCTATCTCGTCTGCGTCAAGCTCGCCGTCAGCATTCCAGTCGCCGCTGTAAACCTCGGCGCCTTCTACCTTGATTCCTGCGATCTGCTGCTCGCTTGCGAAGAGAAGCACGATGATTCCGGCATGATGAAGATGCTTCAATACAGCATTTACATCCTCGCGGATATCTGGAGCGTACAGGTATGTGTGACGTCCATCGATGCTGAGCTTCTTCTCCACCGACTCAACGAAATCTCTTGTGACATTGCCTGCTGCAAATGGAACAATGATTGCCTTCTGACCCTTGATCGCTGCACGCACATTTCTGTCTATGCGTCCCTCGTAAAGTCCGGTCTCCTCAGTGTGAACCTCCTCGACAACACCGCAGGCACTTGTCATGTCTGTTACACGATCGATGAGTATGAGTTCTCCGAGAGTCTTGTGTTTCTTGAACTCGTCTACCACTATCCTGTCGGCAAATGCGATCCTGCAGACTGCAATACCATTCTTGGAAAGGGTGTCCGCTGATTTCTGCTCACCTGTATTTACATCTATGGTGTAATCGATATGTGTAACTGTACCAGGGATCATTTTTGTTCCGAGCTTCACAAAGAAGTTCTTGCCATTGTACAGCTCATCGTCATCCATCCAGAGGAGTGTTGCGGTGATCGAAGATGCAACCTTTGCACCTGAATCAACTGTGAGCACACATCCTCTTGACACATCAACCTCACGGTCAAGCTGAATCGTTACAGGCTGTCCCTTCTGGGCTGAGTCAACTGTGTCAAATCCCACATGGATGCTCTTGACCTTTGCAGTCTCGTTGCTTGGGAGTGTGTTGATCTCGTCTCCAACGTGGATCTCACCATCCTCGATCTGACCTTGGAAACCTCTGAAGGTGTGGTCAGGACGGCACACTCTCTGAACAGGCATATAGAATCCTGCCTCTGTGTTATCCTCTGCGATATCTATATCCTCAAGGTATGTAAGGAGTGCTGGACCCTCATACCAAGGAATGTTCTCTGACTTCTTTGTCACATTGTCACCCTCTGTAGCTGACACAGGGATGATAGTGATATTTGGCAGGCTGAGCTCTGATGACAGCTCATTTATCTGCTCAACTATCTCGTTGAAACGCTTCTCATCGTATCCGACAAGATCCATCTTATTTACTGCAAATACAAAATATCTGATTCCCATCAGTGCGCAGATCCTTGCATGTCTTCTGGTCTGCACGAGCACGCCCTGCTTTGCATCGATGAGGATGACTGCCAGGTCGGCAAATGATGCTCCAACCGCCATATTTCTTGTGTACTCCTCATGACCCGGTGTATCCGCCACGATGAAACTTCTCTTGTCTGTTGTAAAATATCTGTATGCAACATCGATGGTGATACCCTGCTCACGCTCTGCCATCAGTCCGTCCAGAAGAAGTGAATAGTCGATGGCACCGCCACGGCTTCCTACCTTGGAATCAAGCTCCAGAGCCTTCTCCTGATCTGCATATAAAAGCTTTGAATCGTATAATATATGTCCTATAAGTGTTGACTTTCCGTCATCTACACTTCCGCATGTTATAAATTTAAGTAATCCACTCATCTTAGAAGTATCCCTCCCTCTTTCTACGCTCCATGCTGCCTGCTGCCTCGTTGTCTATAACTCTGGTGGTTCTCTCTGAGGATACCGCACTGAGCGTCTCCTCTATAATCTCAGGGAGTGTGTCCGCTGTGGACTCCACACCACCTGTCAGTGGATAGCATCCGAGAGTTCTGAAACGAACACTCTTCATCTCTATCTTCTCACCAGGTCTGAGTTTCATTCTGTCATCATCGACCATGATGATATTGCCGTCACGGTATACAACAGGTCTCTCCTTTGCAAAGTACAGTGATGGGATCTCTATGTTCTCACGCTCTATATACTCCCATATATCAGCCTCTGTCCAGTTGGAAAGTGGGAATACTCTGACCTCCTCGCCCTTCTGGATCTTGGTGTTGAACAGCTTCCACATCTCCGGTCTCTGGTTCTTTGGATCCCAGGCATGCTGAGCATTTCTGAATGAGAGGATTCTCTCCTTCGCACGGGACTTCTCCTCGTCTCTACGTCCGCCGCCAAATGCTGCTGTGAAACCGTATTTGTCAAGAGCCTGCTTGAGCGCCTGTGTCTTCATGATATCTGTGTATGCTGAGCCGTGGTCAAATGGATTGATGCCCTTCTTGACACCCTCCTCGTTGATGTACTCGATCATATCAAGTCCATATTTCTTCGCTGTCTTGTCTCTGAACTCGATCATTTCCTTGAACTTCCATGTTGTATTTACATGCAAAAATGGAAATGGCGGCTTCTCAGGATAGAATGCCTTGAGTGCCAGATGAAGCATTACCGAGCTGTCCTTTCCTATGGAGTAAAGCATAACCGGCTTCTCACACTCCGCAGCAACTTCGCGGATGATGTATATCGCCTCTGCCTCCAGTTCGTCAAGATGTGATAATGTACCCATATCTATACCAACCTTTCTTCTTTTATCTTTTAATATTTATTTGCTTCCTTCTTATCTATCACTATCTGGTCTGTGGTGCCATCCATCTTTCGGATATTCCACAGAAGCAGATCTCCTTTGTTCTCCACCGACATCCGGCTTCCCATTCCGCCGATGTCAGCTCCGAGATATAATGAGATGGCGTCAAATGCACACTCCTTGATACAGGATGAGCATCCCCAGCAATCCTTTGGGTATTTCATGAATATCTGTCCATCCTCATCTCTCTTTATGAGGGAACCCGGGCAGACATTTGCACATTTGCCGCAGTTTTTGCAAAGCTCTTTATTTATCACTATGCTCATATACATCCCCCTTTCCTTGGAACATCAGCCCATTTGAAGTCGCCTCCGGCGAGGGGCTGACGCTGCATGCCATATTCCCTGCGGGAACCTGGCACAAATTAACCAGGTCTCTGTGTATCATCTTAAGCTCGCCGTCCACCATCTTTGAATTGACAAATATCTCCCAGTCTTTGCTCTTCTCCGGGTAGTCCAGATTCTCAGCAAAGCTGTGCCATCTTGTCTCCTTCCTGTCCTTCAGGTGTGCGATTACGGAAAGTGCAACTGTGAGTCTCTCCTTCACCTCATACACAAACATGAGCTCGTGCATGTCGTGGGCACTTATGTGCCATACAAGTTTCTGGAGCTGCTCTATCTTCTCCTTTGCCAGCTCAAGCTGTTTCTCGTTGAACTGGTAATGGGTAGATATTCCTCCGGCGTAGTTGTCCATGACCTTCTGCATGGCCTCCTCTATCGCCTCGTATGTGAACATCTTCTCGTCTGTGTCAAGGAAATGGTCATACTCTTCTATCTTTCTGTCAAATGCTGTCTCCTCGTCAAGCTCCGGTTCTGTATATCCCTCATCGAGCTGCTTTACCATGGCTATGGCTGCTATCTCTCCCTCAACCATCGCTCCGGTCACATACTTCTGTGGACATCCGCCCGCCACATCTCCGGCCGCAAACAGTCCGTGTATTGTAGACTCTCTGTCGTTGTCCACCCAGTAACCGCTTGCGGTGTGGCCGCCGACTATATAAGGCTCTGTGCCCTCTATCTCCACATTCTGCTCACTCGGATTCTTACCGGACTCAAGCCATTTGAGAGTCTGGCTCGGAGCCATGTTGAGGTATGCCCTCTTCAATGAGTCATCCTGCTCAGGGGTGATGCCCTCTGTTCTCAGGTAACATGGACCTCTTCCTTCTATATTCTCCCTCACCGTTCCATACACTCTCTGGGATGTGGTGAGTCCGTATTTGTTCTCGTATATCTCGCCGAGTGAATTGACCTGCTTGGCACCGACACCCTGGGCTATAGTTCCAGTTGGGGCTATGGTGTCCTTACATCTGAGTGCTATAAATCTCATCTCAAATGTGGTCATCTCCGCTCCGGCATTTATTCCCATTGCGTATCCCGCTCCGGTGTTGAACGGCGGGTACCACATCTTATGTCTTGAAAATCCCGGATTGTTCGGTCTGTAAAGTCCGGCCGCACCGCCCGTAGCACAGAGCACTTTCTTTGCTCTGATCTCGTAGGCTGTATTATCCTCTATGGAGAATCCAAATGCCCCGAGGATCTGATTGTCCTCCACAATATAGTCCGTGATGTTGACTCTGTTCAGTATCTGACAGTTATCAAGCTCCTCCACCGCTTTTGCAAGCAGCGGCTTCATATTCTCACCATTTATCTTGATATTTCTGTTGCCTCTTGCAATATACTCACCGTTCTCGTCCTTGAGGATGACCAGTCCCAGCTTCTCCATCTTGTCTGTGACACGGTTCAGCCCCTGTGACATCGAAAGCAGAAGATCTTCTCTCACGATCCCGTCAGCATCAGTCCTACAGTAATCCACATAGTCCTCAGGCTTTCTGCCCTTCACTATGTATGCGTTGATGGCGTTCACACCCGACGCCAGACATCCACTTCTCTTTATGTTCGCCTTCTCGGCGATGATGATGGAATAATCAGAATGTTCTCTGACAGTCAGCGCTGCATAGCAGCCAGCCGTACCACCACCGATTATCAAAATGTCCGTATGAAGTATTTTCCTGTTTGCAATACCCATATTTTCTCTCCAATCACTTTTATAATTAGATGTAGAATACATCGTTGTCCTGCATTGCCTTGTTCTCCAGCAGATATGTCTGATTCTCATCAAATACATACAGCCTGTAGATAAGAACGTGGACCTGCTCCCCCGGCTTTACGACATCCTTCTCCATGGATCTCTCGGCTACGATCTCCACACCGTTGACATCAACTGTGACGTCCAGATGGCTTCCGCGAAACAGCACATCCTTGACTATCCCCGACTCCGCCGCACTCTGGTACTGATCCAGCCTGCCGCTCTTGGATATCTTGACAAACTCCGGTCTGATGACCGCTCTGTCCGCTCCCGGCACCCTGTCAAAACCCTTGAGCTTCTCGTAGTCCTCCACAACAGTTGACCTTCCGATGAACTGTGCCACAAACGGTGTGGACGGCGTCTTGTATATCTCCATCGGCGATCCCATCTGCTCTATCTGTCCGTGGTTGGTGATGATGATCTCATCCGCAACCTCCACAGCCTCATCCTGATCGTGAGTGACAAATATGCTCGTTATGCCAAGCTTTTCAACCATCTCCTTGAGCCAGGTTCTAAGCTCCGTCCTGACCTTTGCATCTATCGCGGCAAATGGCTCGTCCAGCAGCAACACCTGTGGATTCGGTGCCAGCGCCCTGGCAAATGCCACTCTCTGCCGTTGTCCGCCTGAGAGCTGATTCGGATATCTCTTCTCCATACCTGACAGCCCTGTAAGCTCCAGAAGCTCCATAACTCTCTTCTTGATCTCCTTCTTTGGAACCTTCATGAGTTCAAGTCCGAATGCCACATTGTCAAATACCGTCATGTAACGGAACAGTGCATAATTCTGGAATACAAATCCTATTCCTCTCTTCGCAGCTGGTATATCATTTACACGCCTGCCGTCTATGTATATGTCACCGGAATTTGGATTTTCAAGTCCGGCTATCATTCGGAGAAGTGTCGTCTTTCCGCTTCCCGACGGTCCCAGAAGCGCCACCAGCTTGCCCTTCTCCACACCAAAGCTGACATTGTTGGACGCCAGGAAATCTCCATATTTCTTATATATATTTTTCATCTCGACGTACATGTCGTCAGCCTCCTTTTTGTTCTCTTATTCTTCCGCACCTGATCTATCTCTCGAAACTCCTGCAAGCCATCCCATATGCAGACTATCTCACTTCGCCCTTATCGGATATCGCCCTTTCTCGGGTATCGCGCCCTCGCCTCCGCTCAGCGGCAGGTCGTCACGCGCATGAGAGTTATGAACTTCGTTCATAAGCGCGTTTCCTCTTCGCTCTGTACTCAAGCAGATTTCTCAGGAACAATATTATGACCGCTATGATCACCAGTATGGACGATACAGCAAATGCTGCTGTGATGGATTTCTCCGTTCCCGACATGTACAGCGCATCGATCTCAAGTGGAAGTGTAAATGTCCCGCCCCTTGTCTTGGACAGTGCATTTACCGCACCGAACTCGCCGAGTGCTCTGGCGGTACAGAGAATTATTCCGTATATGAGTCCCCATTTCATCTGGGGAAGTGTTATCCTTCTGAATATCGTGAAGCCTTTCGCTCCCATGAGCGCCGCAGCCTCCTCCTCGTCCTTACCCTGCGCGTTCAGCACCGGGATAAGCTCCCTTGACACAAATGGGAATGTCACGAATATGGTAGCAAGCACAACGCCCGGAACTGCAAAAGTTATCCTGATATTTGTTCCCAGCATATCATTGATCCATCTGATCGCCGGATACGTCCATCCAAGTCTTCCAAATGTCATGAGGTAGGCAAGACCTACGATGACAGGTGATATGGAAAACGGAATGTCTATCAGTGTCGCCAGCACCTGCTTGCCTTTGAAGGAGAACTTCGTAAGCAGCCATGCAGCGCATATTCCGAAAAATGTGTTCACCACCACAGCTATGACCGTGGCGATCAGTGTGACACCGAGTGCACTTATCACATACTCTGTCGTGATGGACTGCAGGTAGAACTTAAAGCCCTCCTTCAGCGCACTTGTTATCACCGATATAAGTGGAACAACAAGCATGAGCACTATGAAAAGCACCGTCACGGTTATCAGTATTATCTTTGTCCTGCGCTTGCCGCGCTGCAGCTTTTCCTGTTCGCTCATCGTGGTTCCTCCTTTCGTTTGTGCATTTGCGCATCAATGATTGTCGTAACTTATTATAGGTTTATAGTAGGTTTGTCCTTCTCGACTGCCTCAGCTGTACTATGTTGATCGCGAACAACAGTACAAATGATATGACCAGCATCACCAGTGCTATCGCTGTTGCGCTGGCATAGTCTATGTAGCTGAGCTTCTGCATGATCACGTATGATATGACCTGCGTCTGCTCCTTTGCGCTGTTGCCCGATATGTAGATGACACTGCCGTACTCTCCGATTCCTCTGGCAAATGCCAATCCAAATCCTGTAAGCAGCGCCGGCCTGAGCTCCGGAAGAATAACCTTGAAGAATGTTCTTCTCGGTGTAGCTCCCAGCATGTAGGCCGCCTCCTCGTACTGATTGTCCATCTTCTCAAGTATCGGCTGCACCGCCCTTATGACAAATGGTATTCCAACGAATACGAGGGCGATGGTAAGTCCTATCTTCGTGTATGCAACGTCTATTCCAAGAGCCGCAAGCGTTTTTCCAAGAAATCCATCCTCACTGTAAAGTCTCGACAGTGTGATACCGGCAACCGCCGTTGGCAGACAGAATGGAAGCTCTATGAATCCGTCCAGTATCTTCTTGCCGGGAAAATCGTATTTGACCAGTGTCCACGCTATTATCAGACCAAACACCGTGTTGACTATCGCCGCTATGAACGAACAGCCGATGCTGGTCTTAAATGCATTCAGCACATTCTTCTTCAGAAGCAGATGCCAGAATTCACCCGGTGAGAGCTTCAGCGATGACACCAGCACCGATGCCAGCGGGATCAGAACTATCAGCGACAGCATTGCAATGACTATTCCAAGCGTCAGATGATATCCCGGGATAACTCTGGTCTTCTTTGCGTTATTAAGTTTATCCTTCTTGCCATTTTCCTCTGCTGCCATCTCGTCTTCCAATCCATTTTAATAATCATATATCTCGTCAAACTTTGCACCGTCATCGAAGAAATCCTCATAGGCTTTGTCCCAGCCTCCGAAATCATCTATGGTCCACTGCTTGATGTCCAGATCAAATACGTCTGCATACTCTGCAAGTATCTTCTCATTTGTCGGGCGATAGCCGCTCTCAGCCTCAAGCCTCTGAGCGTCATCGCTGTACAGGTACTTCAGATACTCTGTGCTGACCGACTCTGTTCCATTGTGCTTTGCGTTGTCATCGACAACCGCCACACTCGGCTGAGCCAGTATACTCACCGACGGATTAACTATCTCGTAATCCTCCGGGTATTCCCTCAGGGTTGCTATCGCCTCATTCTCCCAGGCAATCAGTACATCACCCTTGCCATTCTCCACAAATGTGGTCGTCGAACCTCTGGCTCCCGAATCCATGACCGACACATTCTGATAAAGCTTCTTCATAAACTGCCATATATCAGCTTCATCGCTGTATGTAGTTCTGGCATAGGCAAGAGCCGCAAGGAAATTCCAACAGGCTCCGCCGCTACTCTTCGGATCAGGTGTTATGACTTCCACATCGTCCTTCACCAGATCGTCCCAGTCCTTTATATCCTTAGCATTTCCCTTTCTCACCAGGAACACGATAGTAGATGTGTAGGGTGCTGAATCCTTGTCAAATTCATCTATCCAGCCCGGATCTATCAGACCATTTGCCGATATGAGGTCAATGTCATGCTCAAGTGCCAGTGTGACAACATCTGCATTACAGCCCTCCACCACCGACCTCGCCTGTGAACCGGAGCCTCCATGAGACTGGATGACCTTGATGTCCTGTCCGTACTGCTCCTTGTAATACTGTTCAAACATGTCATTGTATCGCTCATACAGCTCCCTCGTCGGGTCATACGAAACATTTGTAATTGTGATAACATCGTCCTTCTTCCCGCCACAGCCGGCAGCACCTATCGCCAGCACCGCCGCCATGGACAGAAGCAATACTCTTTTCCCAAGTCTCATATCTTTTCTCTTTCTCATAAATAGGTCAATTCATCCAATGAGCAATAATTGCTGCAACGATATTAACTTCTGCTATACAGTTTTGACATCATCCAAGGAGGGACATACGAAGTCGCCGGTCCTTAGGTAACGCCTTAGGCGGCACCTTAGTACCGCTGCAGACTGAGTCGAGCGAAAGCGCTCCCGACTGGATATGTCAAATACTGTATACAGTTCACAACCTCCAGGCAATTATTGCGGTCTACAGGTTAAACAGTGATGTTGAGAGGTATCTCTCTCCTGTATCAGGGAAAAGAACCACAATAGTCTTGCCCTCGTACTCAGGTCTCTTTGCAAGCTCAGTTGCCGCATACAGTGCCGCACCTGCGGATATTCCAACCAGAACACCATCTGTCTTTGCAATCTTTCTCGCCGTGTCAAATGCGTCATCGTTCTGGATCCTGATGATCTCATCCACGATGCTCAGATCCATAACTCCAGGTATGAATCCAGCTCCGATTCCCTGTATCTTGTGTGGGCCGGGTGCACCACCTGAGAGAACCGGTGAATCAGCAGGCTCAACTGCAATCAGCTTGACCTTCGGGTTGTGCTCCTTGAGTCCGCTTCCTGTTCCTGTGGCTGTTCCGCCTGTTCCTACTGCTGATACAAATGCATCAACCTTTCCGTCTGTATCTCTCCAGATCTCCTCCGCCGTTGTCTTCTTGTGGATAGCAGGATTTGCCTTGTTCTCAAACTGCTGTGGGATGAATGCATTGCCGTACTGCTCTTTGAGCTCATTTGCCTTGGCGATGGCTCCCTTCATTCCCTCTCTGCCCGGTGTTAACACGATCTCAGCACCGAGAGCTGACACGATCTTTCTACGCTCAACGCTCATGGTGTCCGGCATGGTGAGTATCAGGTGAAGGCCCTTTGCTGCTGATACAAATGCAAGTCCGATTCCTGTATTGCCTGATGTAGGCTCGATGATGACTGTCTCCTGATTGATGAGGCCATCCTTTATTCCCTGCTCGATCATGGCTGCTGCCACACGATCCTTCACTGAGCCAAGCGGGTTGAAATACTCAAGCTTTGCAACGATGTGTGCCTTGAGTCCAAGCTCCTTCTCATAATTTGTGAGCTCCAGAAGTGGAGTATTTCCTATAAGTTCTGTTAACTGTGATGCTATCTTTGCCATGATTTTGTTTCCTTTCTTTTTTTACTTTTTTGAAGTCTCTATGTTCTTTCTTGATTCTTTACTATCTTTATATACTGTACATTATTTTCTATATAATTCTTAACAGGCCATCTGATAAATCTTTTCCTCTATTGCTCCTGCCAGTGCTGCATGGCCCTCAGGATTCATGTGTTCCTGATCTGCCTCGCTGCTGTCCGCCACGGATGATGCCGCCAGGAATTCCACACCAAACTCATCGGCTATCTTCCTGTACACATCTGTGAGTTTTCTTGACACCTCAACGGATTCCGGTGAGAACTCAGGATCAAATTCATCCTTCCACACCTGCTCGCCCAAATGTATCGGCGATACGAGAAGTATCCTGCTGTCCGCTGAATGCTGTTTTGCCTGAATGAGCAGTCTCCGTATTCCCTTGCCTATCACATCCGGCGATGCCGAGAACACTGTCTTACAGTCATTTGTTCCAAGCATGATCACTATATTCTCCGGTTTGTGTGTCTCCAGCAGAGTAGGGAACAGCGACACGCCCTTTCTCCCCTGTCTCAGTGGATCCTCGAACACTGTTGTTCTTCCACAGAGACCTTCCTCTATGATCCTTATATCTTTATTTGCCAGCTTCTGCTGCAATATACTGGTCCATCTGATCCCCCAGGGAAATCTCTCACCATTCTCAGGATTGTATCCCCATGTATTGGAATCTCCAAAGCACAACACCTGTTGCATCTGTCCACCTCCCATCTATTGAACCTCGTTCTGTCCAATGGATCTCATTGTCAATCCACATATATCCTATCTGATATGTAGTAATTATCTGTCAACATGTTGGAGTATACAACTTATTTCCTACTATGTCAATAGGGATTGTGTGTTTTTATATACAAAAAGGCTGTCACCCGACTTAATCTATAAGTCAGGCGACAGCCTGTCCATATTTTTAAATTAACTTATTCACCTGATCACGGAGAAACGGAAGATATATACAGTGTACATGGCAACAAATGCCATATCTTTCTGTACCTTTTCATACAGTCCCCCCTATTTTAACTTACCCCCAATAGTTAATTACCCGATTTCGGATTTGTAGTCGATATATATACATCACATGCGGATCTGATTACGGATATATAATATGTCTTGCCCGCAACACATTTATAACTCATGCAAAAATCATTTTTATTAGTTGACAGGTCGTGCTTTACATCATCCACTGCTGCCAGAATTTTTCTGTTCTCATCATACAGATATCCATACGGATCTCCTGTCGAAATTGAATAGAAGTAATATGTGCCCGTGGTTTTTGGAACAAATTTGTATAACTCTTCTTTTTCTGCATAAAATGAGGTTTTATCGCCAATCTCGATCACATCCTCAGACATTTTTGCTGTGACTGAAACTGCCTTTCTGTCTACCTTTGCAGTTATCACTCCCCGCTTACCCATTCCTTTGGCCTTAAGTGTATATGATGTTCCTGGGACAAGATAAACATACCCATTTGTACCGCATTGTCTGTCATATTCATCATACCATGCTCCGATATCATCAACAGAATACTTGGCATTGTCAGGATTTACAGTAAGTTTTAATACATCTGATACAAAGTTTCTGCCAGTCTCAGACTTGTCAAATTTCTGATTATACAGATATGTGCTGTCATCTCTTATGGATATTACCACTTTGTATGTACCAGGGAACAGATCCATCGAATATGAGCCATCATTTCTTGATGTAGCACCATTCCACGCAAGCTTATAAGGAGTTGCTTTATCCTGATTGTAGAACTTGATCGATACCCCGTTCAGGTTATTTCCATTTATATCCTTGACATACCCCTCAACCTTGATCGCCTTTTTAGCATTTATCTCACAGTTAACTGTGGTGCTGATCTTCGTATCGTTGTCATCCGTTATCTTTACCTTCAGGTTATATGTTCCCTCCTGATAAATTTTTCCTGTGACCCTTCCTGTTATATCAACACTCAAGCCATAGTCATCCCCGTCTATGCTATAAGTGTATTTCCCTGAACCGCCTGCGACAGATGCAGGCTTCACACTTACTGAATAATATTTATCATCCGTGCCTATCATGCCGTATTGAGGTATATAATACGCCGCGATCACCGACGAACTGCTGACATTCCATGTGATTATGTATGTAACTATATCCCCCAGCTCATCAACAGACTTAATTGTTGTTTTCGTTGTTCCTGTCTTTCTCACTGTTCCACTGAAACTGATCGCGTTACTTCCATCCGTTTTTATTGCATATTTCACACCATCAGGGAGCTTGTCTACAGTAAATTTACATATTCCTCTTGCGCGATCCACTGTAAATTCTCTGCTGAATGACTCATTCTGTTCAAGTTCATAAGTCATATAAACCCTTCTATTTGAATGATCCTTGGAATAATATGTCTCAATACTTGACTTACCTGTGCCATACAGTCCATCTACATAGACACAGACTCTCACATAATCGCTTAATGAGCATCCTCTTCTCAGCGCTATGGTGTATGTTTTATTGTCCTTTGTCGTCACGCCGTCCAATGGAATGGTATAGTTATATGTTCCATTCAGTACCGTGCTCGCCTTTACAACAAAACTGGAAGCCGGAAGTTTCTGACTTCCCGATAATGTAACCTGCACAGTTTGTGGGTCACTGACAGTTGCAGATGCTATGGTGTTCGCTTTCGCAACTGTGACTTTGTATGTCGCCTTCTTACCTGTGCCATCTGTAGCCTTTGCTGTTATCACTGCTGTTCCTGCAGCAACCGCATATACTTTTCCTTCAGAATTTACCATGGCTACCTTATCATTTGAAGAACTCCATGCACATTTCTTATTGGTTGCATATGCCGGCTTTATAACTGGGCTGAGCTGCATCGTTTTGCCTACATACAGCCTTCCACTTATTTTGCTGAATTTTAATGATGTTATCGGTGCCTTTACTGTTACCTTGCAGACTGCTTTCTTTCCTGAACCGTCAGCAGCCACTGCTGTGATAGTCACTGTTCCGCCTTTTACCGCTGTGACCCTGCCTGTAGCACTTACCTTTGCGATCTTGGAATTGCTACTCTTCCAGATAACCTTCTTATTGCTGGTTGTGTTAGGTCCTACTGTCGCCTTTATCACTGCCGACCTGCCCTTCTTGATCGTCAGCGCAGATTTGTTCACCTTGACTCTTGTGGCCGGCTGTCCGACTGTGACCTTCACCACCTTCTTGATCTTCGCATTTGACTTGAGATAGATCGTGATATTTGCACTACCCTTTTTCACTGCTTTTATCTTACCTGTAGAAGATACTGTCACGATCTTTTTATTGCTTGTTGAGAATTTCAGATTGCCTGAAGTCGTATTTGTCTTCAGTGTAAATGTTTTCCTCGCCTTGAGTGTAAGAGTATTACTTGGAAGATTCTTCACCGTGATACTCTTGACGGTTGATGTGGCCGCCGCATTTACCGGAATGCTGACACCTGTAAATGTCAATGCAAATGCAAGGATCACCGCAATGACCGCCATAAACCTGTTACTTCTTTTCATAAAGTTCCTCCTTTTTCCTTAAAACATAACCTTCCCTTTTTAATACACCATATCACAATTATGAATTATACGCATTTTTTTGTCAATCTCGCAAAATTCCCTATTATTTTGTATAAAAAGGCGAAAAGCCGGATATACAATCCACTTATTGTATCCCCGGCTTCTCGTCTTATTCCATTATCTGTCACTCATCATCACACATCCTGTATCCCACGCCCAGCTCATTGATGATAAAACTCTTCTTGCCCGGCTTCACTCCGAACTTCTTTCTTATATTCGCCATATTGACCTGAAGTCTCTTGGTGCTTCCCATGTCATTGTAGCCCCAGACCTCCTTGACTATAAAACTGTATGTAAGCATCTTGCCCGGATGTCTGGACAGAAGATCGACTATGTTGTACTCAGTCTGAGTCAGCTTGATCTCCTCATCCCCTATGAACACTCGTCTGGCCTCATAGTCTATGAGCAAATCCCCAGTCTGGAATTTCCCTGTCGGCAGTTCACTGTCATGTGCCTGGTAAAGCACTGTGCGGAGTGCAGATCTGACCCTGGCAACCAGCTCCTCCGAACCAAATGGTTTTGTAACATAATCATTTGCACCCAGATTGAGAGCCTCCACCTTATCCTTCTCATCAGATCTCGCCGAGAGAACTATGACCGGCGTGAAATCCGTCTTTCTTATCTCTGTGAGGAACGATATACCATCCTTATCCGGGAGTCCGAGATCAAGTATAACTATGTCAGGCCTATGAGACGCATACATCATAAGTCCACTCCCGCAGGATGTGGCTATGATCGTCTGATAGCCATTTGCCTGCATCAGGGTATCCAGCAGATTGTTGATATTTTGTTCATCTTCTATTATCAAGACTTTGTATTTGTTATTGCTCATCCGTAACCTCCTCTATCTTCAGTGTAAACCTGAATACTGCACCACCTTCCGCGGAATTGTATGCACTTATATCTCCTCCATGTGCTTTTATGATGGTCGCACATACCGACAGACCTATTCCGGCATTTCTTCTCGGCCTGCAGTCCGCGGACACCTCATCAGAGCTGTCCCCCAGAAGGCTTCCATCAAACAGGTGTTTCAACCTATCCTCCGGTATTCCATCGCCATCATCCTGTACCTCAAACACAACCCTGTCGCCATCGCATTTCACATTCAATGCCAGATTCTTCATTCCCTCTGCATGCTGTACTGCATTCTCAAGGATATTGATGATAACCTGCTCTATGAGAATTGCATCCATTGGTATGATGACCAGCTCATCGGGCAGATCGACTTCTACCTCCTGATCAGGATATCTCTTTGCAAATTTGATAAGCACCGAATCTATCAGCTCATCCAGGGCTATCGGGGTCTTTATGAGATTAATGTCTCCGTCCAGCCTCGTTACGGACAGCAGATTCTCAACCATACGATAAAGCCACTGGGAATCCTGTTGTATTCCCCTGAGCATCTTCTCCTTCTGCTCATCCGTAAATTCGCTGCCACTCTCTATAAGTGCCGAGCTGGCCCCGTAAATGGTGGTAAGCGGAGTTCGAAAATCATGCGACACTGCACGCAGCAGGTTCGCCCTCATTTTCTCCATCTCACTTTCTTTCTTGAGCATTTCCTGATGCTTTATCTTACTTGTAAAACCACAGGTGATAAACGCTATGGCTATCATGATTATCGCCGATGTGATATTTTCAGGTATCAGGAAATCTATCTTGAAATACGGAAATGTAAATGCAAAATTCACTATTATCACGCTGACTACAGATGCCAGTATTCCATACACATATCCGTCAGTGAACACCGATATCAAAAATACCGAAAACACCATGACGGCCGGTATCAATATGTCTGTAGTAAATGTTGTCTTTATTATCAGACACAATCCAACCCCTATGGCTATCATCACCAGCATCAACAGCGCATTTTTTATAATGTCCTTACATTTACACCCCTTATTTTTTTTGCTTTTTTGTATATTTATTTTTTTCATATGTATCAATCCCTTTTGGATTATTCTAAAGAAAGCGCCACCAGTACACCTCATGTCACAAACGACATAGATCTTACCAGCGGCGCCCGCTTTCACACATTCAAGTGAAGTATATCATGCCTATAGTTAAGATGCAGATAAAGAATATCTACGATATGTGGAGCAGACGCATTCCGATGCGCTTCGCGCAGCGCCCGCATTATCATAAGGAATCCACCCTTATGATATATTCTTCAGTGCTTCCTCAAGGGTGTGCCATCCGAGGACCGCACACTTTACTCTGGCCGGCATGTGCGCTATATCCTTGAGCGCTGATGCCTCCTCAAGCTGGTCTATCTCCTCGTCTGTAGCCTCTCCCTGTATCATCTTCAGAAAGAGCTGTCCAAGCTTCAAGGCCTCCTCCTTGGTCTTTCCTATGATCATTCCAAGCATTATATCTGCCGACGCCTGGGATATAGCACATCCATCTCCCACGAATGATCCATCCTCGATGACTCCGTTCTCAACCTTCAGTTTAAGCCAGATGTCATCACCGCAGTTGGGATTTACACCCTCCAGCACAACATTTGCTGCAGGAAGATCATATTTGAATTCAGGTCTCATATTGTGCTCTGTAAGGATCTCATTATAAAAATTCCTGTTTTGAATATTATTCTGCATATCCCATTCTCCTTCTCACATTTGCGACACTCTCCACAAATGCATCTACCTCTTCATCTGTATTGTAGAACATAAAACTTGCCCTTGTCGTGTTGTACACGCCAAGGTGTACAAGCAGTGGCTGTGCGCAGTGATGTCCAGCCCTCACATCTATTCCATCCGCAGCCATGATCTCGCTGACATCATGCGGATGTACATTGTCTATGGTGAACGCCACTATTCCGGTGTGGTTCTCCGGCTTATCTGAACCGATGACATGCACATGAGGAAGCTTTGCAAGTCCCTCCATGGCACGGGTCGTGAGCTCCAGCTCTCTCTTTTCTATATAGTCAAATCCAACCTCTTTGATGTAGCCTATAGCAGCCGCAAGTCCCGCAGCTCCTGCCGCATTGACTGTACCAGCCTCAAACTTGTGAGGCAATTCCGCATATACCGCACCATCTCTTGAAACCGAATCTATCATCTCTCCACCTGACATAAATGGAGGCATCGCGTCAAGCAGTTCCTGTCTTCCGTATAACACTCCTATTCCCATAGGTCCCATCAGCTTGTGGCCTGAGAATGCAAAGAAATCAGCGCCAAGCTCATGCACATCTATAGCCATATGCGGTGTACTCTGTGCGCCATCGACAACGACAACCGCGCCAAAGCTGTGTGCTCTGTCAGCCATCTTTCTGACCGGATTCTCACATCCGAGGACATTTGACACATGTCCGACAGCAAGCAGCTTTGTGTGCTCGTTGATTCCCGCATTGATGGTCTCGTCAGTCAGCGTTCCATCCTTCTCACAGTCGAGATATCTGAGAGTTGCGCCTGTGACTCTGGCTGCCATCTGCCATGGAAGCATGTTGCTGTGGTGCTCCATGATCGTAACTGCTATCTCGTCACCAGCCTTAAGATTATTCAGCGCGTAGCTGTATGCCACAAGGTTAAGGCTCTCTGTGGTATTCCTGGTGAAGATTATCTCCTTCTCAGAGTCAGCGTGAATGAAGTCCCTGACTACCTTTCTGGCACTCTCATACTTCTCTGTCGCCTCAAGGCTGAGCGGATAGAATCCTCTGAGTGGATTCGCATTGCTCTTCTCATAGAACTCTCTCTCAGCGTCTATGACCACCTGTGGCTTCTGCGCTGTGGCCGCATTGTCTATATAAGCTGTGTCATTGTTTCTCAACAGAGGAAAATCCTCTCTATAATTCCTGTCTGTCATATTCCATTACCTCCGCAAGCTGCTTCTCCACCAGCTTCTCTGTGTCCTCGTCCTGGATCTTGCGGTAGAGGACCTCCATCTTGCCCTTGGTCATCATGTCCTCGGCTGTCTCCATATCGATTCCCCTTGACGCGAAGTAAAATAAAGTATCCTCGTCAAGCTCACCGATGGTCGCTCCATGTGATCCCTCCACATTTTCCTCTGCACAGAGGATAAGCGGTATAGTCTTGTTCACCACATCATCGCCGAGCAGCAGTACATTCTCAGTCTCAGCGCCCTTCGAATCCGATGAACCTGTCTTGAAATCTATCGAACCTCTGAATATCTTCTCCGCAGCATCCTTAAGTGTTCCATCCACCTGTATGTTGCAATTGGTCTTCTTGCCTATATGGTTCACGACAAGATTTATATCTATCACCTGTTTTTTCTGTCCCAGATAACCTATATCCATGTTGGTTGAAGCACGCTTACCAATGAGCTCAGTTCTCACGCCGTTGTACAGATTGCCCTTGCCGATAAATATCTGAAGCACATCTAGCTGGCCATTCTCCGCACACTCACTTCCCACGTCGTTGAGTATGGTCGTGTTCTCATCCTGCATAAATATCTGTACAAGACGTATGTGTGCGTCCTTCTCTATATTAAAACGCGTACGGAATGCCAGGCTGCCGCCCTCCGCATTCTCGCCAAATGTCTCTATGACTGTCATGTCTGAACCTGCATCTGCCTGCACGTAAGCATAACCGCTGCTGCCATTTGCCCCGGTTCCATTTATCAGCACGTGCACTGTCTGACCTTTATTGGTCTCGTCCGCAACGAGTACACTTCCTGCTGCCTGCTGTGCGAAGAGTACGTCCGCATCTCTTCCTGCACCAGTCTCTATTCCATCGAAATCAGAAGCCTGCTTATCAGCTTCCTTGCCGCCATCTATCTTCACACTGCATCCCGCCATGTCCGGATTCCAGTTAAGTGCTGTGTCATTCATGCGAAGCCAGTACCATGTCTTTGCCGGGAGCTTGTTGATCTTCATCTCGTTATTGTTCTCCATGTCACCGCACCTCCTTAACCTATGCTGCCCTTCATCTCAAGACGGATGAGGTTGTTCATCTCAAGAGCATACTCAAGCGGCAGCTCCTTCGATACATTGTCTGCAAATCCACTGACGATACATGCTCTCGCGTCTTCTTCACTCATTCCTCTTGACATCAGGTAGAACACAGCCTCGTCACTGATGCTTCCTATCTGTGCCTCATGTCCCACATTTACCTTCTTGGTTCTGATATCCATGGCCGGTATGGTGTCCGAACGTGATATCGAATCAAGCATAAGTGACTGGCAGGAAACTGCTGCCTTGGAGTTCTCAGCCTCCTTTGTCACTACAACTGACGAACGGAATGTGCTTATACCCCCGTCCTTGGAGATAGACTTTGTGTTGATATATGAGCTTGTGTCAGGTGCCGCATGAACTACCTTCGCTCCTGTGTCAAGGTTCTGTCCCTTACCGGCAAATGTAACTCCGGTGAACTCCATCCTGGCGCCCTTGCCCTTGAGCACGCTCATCGGGTAAAGGTATGACACATGTGATCCAAATGAACCCGATACCCACTCGATGGTTCCACCCTCTTCAACTCGGGCTCTCTTGGTGTTCAGGTTGTACATATTCTTGGACCAGTTCTCTATGGTTGAATATCTGAGCTTTGCGTTCTTGCCGACAAACAACTCCACACAGCCTGCGTGAAGGTTCGCCACATTGTACTTCGGTGCTGAACAGCCCTCTATAAAGTGGAGGTCCGCTCCCTCATCTACTATGATGAGTGTGTGCTCAAACTGACCCGCGCCCGCTGCATTAAGTCTGAAGTATGACTGAAGCGGGATCTCAACCTTTACTCCAGGTGGCACATATACAAATGAACCGCCTGACCACACAGCTCCGTGAAGTGCTGCAAATTTGTGATCATGAGGGGTGACAAGCTTCATGAAATGCTTCTGCACCATGTCTGCATACTCACCTGTGAGTGCACTCTCCATATCAGTGTACACAACTCCCATGTCCGCAACCTCCTGGCGGACATTGTGATATACGAGTTCTGAATCGTACTGTGCACCAACTCCCGCAAGGGATTTTCTCTCAGCCTGAGGGATTCCAAGTCTCTCAAATGTATCCTTGATATCCTCAGGAACTTCATCCCAGCTGCCCTTCATCTTGGTATTTGGTCTTACGTAAGTAACTATATTGTCAATATCCAGTCCCTCGATGGATGGGCCCCAGTCAGGCACCTGCATATTGTTGTATATCTGTAAAGACTCAAGTCTGAAATTCTGCATCCATGCCGGATCATGTTTCTCCTTTGAAAGCTGCTCAACTATCTCAGGTGTGAGACCAGCTTTAAGCTTATAGGCATCTTTGTCATCATACTTGAAGTCATATATATTTCTGTCTATGTCCTCTACATATGTCTTTTCCTTCATCTTCTATATCCTTTCATACTCTGCAAATCCAGACTCGTTGATCTTGTCCACAAGTGATGCGTCACCAGTCTCTATGATCTTGCCCTCAACCATGACATGTGTGTAGTCAACGGTGAGTGACTCAAGGATCTTGGTGCTGTGTGTGATGATAAGCAGACTTCCCTTGCAGTTCTTCTGGTATTCCTCGATACCTGCTGATACTGTACGGACTGCATCAACGTCAAGTCCTGAATCTGTCTCGTCAAGGATTGCCAGTGATGGCTTGAGCATCAGAAGCTGAAGTATCTCTGCCTTCTTCTTCTCACCACCTGAAAATCCCACATTCAGGTCTCTCTCCGCATAAGATGGATCCATCTGAAGGATCTCCATGGTTCTCTCAAGCTCCTTCTTGAAATCCCAGAGACGGATTCTCTTGCCGGTCTTCTGCTCAAGGGCATTTCTTATAAATGAGCTGAGTGTCACACCAGGCACCTCTAGAGGATTCTGGAATGAGAGGAATATTCCTGCCTTTGCACGCTCATTGACAGCCTCTTCTGTGATGTTCTTACCATCAAACCATATCTCGCCCTCTCTGACTGTATATCTAGGATTTCCCATAAGTGCATATCCAAGGGTTGACTTTCCGGTTCCATTAGGTCCCATAAGTACATGTGTCTCGCCCTTGCCGATCTCCAGGTTCACACCGTGAAGGATCTGTTTATCCTCAACATCAACATGTAAATTCTTAACTTCCAATAATTTTTTATCTGACATCAGTCTGCCTCCTTTTATACCAAGCCCGGCAATTGCTTTATCACTGCTATATCCGGCGATTCAATTGTCCCGCTTTAATTATCTTTTTGCTTGTATCAAATTACTCTGCTCATTCCACATTTCTGGCTATATCCGCCAGTGTCTTACCCTGGAAATAATCCTGTATCAACTCCGCCAGTCCCTGCCATATCGGCAAAGTGTAGCACTGTCCGGATCTGTCACAGGTCATTGCGCTGTTCTTCATGCATGCCACCGGGGCAAGTCCACCTTCCGTGAGTTCAAGTATCTCCCACAGTGTATATTCCTCAGGAGCCTTTTTGAGTCTGTAGCCTCCGCCATGTCCGCTGGCTGCCTCTATCAGATTTGCCTTGGACAGCATGCGCATTATACTCTCCAGATACTTCTGGGACAGTTCCTCTTTCTGAACTATTTCTTTTAACGGAATGAATCTGCCGTCGTGGTTTATGGCAAGGTCTGCCATGACCCTCAGGGCATATTCTCCCTTTGAAGAAATCACCATATCTGTAAATCCTCCTTACATATGAGTGTGATCACATTCCAGCCGCAAATACACGGTCATTCCAGTCATCACCCTCATCCGCCATTTTTTGGCGTAATAAGTCAACATCTGACTCGCAAAAATAGGATATTCCCATTTACCTACTATGTCAATAGGTTAATACACAAAAAATAATAGAAGGTGCGGCAGCCTTCCATTATTTTCCATTATTTTGTCTATTTCAAGCATTTTATATAATTTATCCGTGCAGTAGTCTACTCATGATATGTTATTATCAGCCCGTCTTTTCCCATATAATAGCTGCACAGCCCGCTTGCAGGTACGACGCTCACATCCGTGTCGAGCCATTCAGCCTTGATAAGATGCCCCAGCTTTTCTGCTCCCTCCTCATTCATACAGTGGCTTATGACCAGCTCTCCCCCTGCAAATCCCGTCTCCCGGAGAGTATCTATCAGCTTATCATATGTCTTCTTCATACCTCTGAATTTGTGTCTGAGTTCAATTCGTCCACCAGGTGATGCCACACCTATTGCGGATATATTGAATCTATGAGCCGCATAACCCACAAGCTTATTTAATCTGCCCGCCTTTATCAGGTTGTCCAGACTCCCCAAGGCAAACATTACCTGCGTCTCCCTCACTGCTTTGTCGGCAGCACTTACTATGGCATCAAATGAATCACCTTCATGAATACCTTCATATATTATATTTGTCAGCTGTTCCGGGAGCCCCCCGGCACCACATGTGTTTATCACCGCAATATTCCTGTCCGGATATTTCTCAAGCGCCATATGTCTTGCAGCTATGGCGCTGTTGTAACTTCCCGACAATGCAGCTGACAACGTAAATGCGATAACATTTTCCGCATCCCCCCACGCCTCAAGCCACGCATGGGGTGAAGGGCAGCTAGTTCTTCCGCCTGACCGGCAATTTGCAATATGTTCAAGCATCTTCTCTATATCTATACCCGGTTCGTCTATATAATCTGTGTTATCAACAGATATTACAAACGGAACCTCAGCATAATCTATTCCAGCCAGTCCATCCGGTCCATCCGGCACAAGCAGACTGCAGCCAGAATCTGAAACCAACTTCCATCCATGATCATTTCTTTTCATCTCAACAACACCTCCATGCACAATATGCATCACACGAGTATTATTAGATATTTTTTCTGTATTTATACATTTTAGACATTTTTTCTGGGAGCATAGATTTTACAAAAAAAGGTATGATCAAGCTGCACTCAACGCAACCTGATCATACCTTTTATTTATTATATAAATTATCAATTTTTAACCTTAACAACATCCTTCTTCCTGTACTTCTTCACCTCATACAGCTTCTCATCTGCCATAGTCATGGCATTCTGAAGACCTTTCTTGTTATATTCTACGATCTGACAGTTTCCAAGCGATACACTCACTTTATAAGGCTTATCACAGTGCTCATTAAACTTCTCAAATGAACTGTATACTTCCTCAGCAAATGCATCTGCAGCGTCAGAGTCCTTAAGGCCGAGTACAAGACAGCAATACTCGTCGCCACCTATTCTGCCTACGATTCCATTATCGCCTACAGATTTGATCAGAATATCTCCTATGGTTTTAAGAGAGAAATCACCCTCATCATGTCCATATCTGTCATTGATGATCTTGAGACTGTTCATATCAGCGTAGAATACCGTAGCCGTCCTTTTCTGCTCCTCACATTCCTTGAGCAGCTGTAATGATCTGTCAAAGAAACCTCGTCTGTTCATGATTCCTGTAAGGGGATCCTGTTTTGACAGATTGTCAAGCATAATGTTGTTTTTTTGCAGGATCGCCATACTCTCCTCAAGGCGCTTCATGATCTCCTCGTTCGTCTTGAGCAGATTGATCATCTTGACAGCAGCTGAGACCTGGTTTCCAAGAAACTCCCCATTCACCAGAACTCCTTCCGTGAGATCACACAGAAGAACTCCATAGAGTATTTCGTTGGAATACAGCGGCAAGAGTACATATATTCCAGCTCCTTCCACACCGAGACTCTCAAAATCATAGAGATTTGATGATGACACCTTCTGGTTCACAGTGATCACACTGCTGACCTTCTCTTTAAGATCCTTAGTCTTGAGATATAACTGGTCAGGCAGTTCAAATGGCTCACCGATCAGATGTATTATTGGCTCTTTATATAAGAATATAAATGCATTCTCTATGTCCAGCCAGTCCATGGTGCCAAGAATCTCTCCATAACTTCTGTCGTTGCCTCTGTCAAAGCTCAAGACCTTCTGGATAAATGTTTTCATCTTGAACTGAGTCTTATTCCGCTCTTCCCACTGCTCTGAGAGCATATGGTTCATTGAGAGATATCCCTCAATGACATTCTTACTACGTTTTCTTGATCCGCCTTTTTTACAGAATGAATCTCTTCTGATAAACTCAGTAGGAAGTATCTTACTCTCAACCTGCTTGCCATCAATAAGCCTGACCATAAGATTTACAGCCTCTGAGCCAAGTTTTCCCGCGTCTGCACGCACAGTCGAAAGCGTCGGATATATCTGTGTAGCCCACTCAATATCATCGTAACCCATGACTGATATATCTCTTCCCGGCAGAATATCCCTCGCCTTAAGTTCTTCATAAAAACCAGATGCACAGGAATCATTCACACAGAACACTCCCTGCATATCCGGATTTCTGTCCAGAATATCTCTGAAAACCTCTTTTGATTCCGATGTAAGATTGCCCTCCACATAAAGTCCCGGATCAAACTCTATTCCATGAGCCTCAAGCACCTCAATGTAGGTTCTCCTTCTCTCCTTTGCATCATAATTGGAGTCCGGACCGCCTATCATGCCTATTCTTGTATAACCAAGTTCCTCGATCATGTAATTGAGTCCTTCTCTTATGCCTGCTCCATTGTCATATCTGACACAAATCTGATCCGGCTCATCTGCAGCCACTATCACGCACGGCATCTGCAGATATCTTTTCATAAATTCGCTGATACGCTCCTTGGTTGCAAAGCAGCCAATACAACTCGATGCAACAATAACGCCGTCCAGATTCTCCTTTGTAGCATAGGAAAACAGTGTCTGATACTGATATTCATAATATATATCTGACGTTTCTGGGTATTCCCGGTCAAGAAACTTACCCGGAATAACAACTATATTGACATCAAGCGTCTTTGCTCTCTCTATAACCCCATGACAGAGCAGCCTCGTAAAATCATCCGTGATTCCACCTACCAGAACACCTATCGTCTTTCTCTTCATAACTATCCCCCTTGACATTCTCTTCCAAAGGCAGGATCTTACTTGCTGACTGTGGATGCTACGATCTCCATATTGCCCTCAAACACTGGGTTGCTGTATCCGTTTGGCAGGATAAAGTGATCACCCTTCTTTATAGCGTTTCCATCCACTGTTCCACTTCCCGCAACTACAGACATGATAAGGAATGGCTTGTCGCCCACATTCAGCTCTGCCTTTCCCTCAACATCCAGCTTGTATACTGTGTAATACTTACAGCTTATAAGCTCACAGAGTTCATTTGCCTTATCTGCCTTGACACTTATAACGCTGTCCTCAACCGGCTTTGCAGGAACTGTTATAACATCTATGCTCTGCTTTACGTGAAGATCTCTAGGCTTTCCATTGCTCAGTCTGTCATAATCATAAACTCTGTATGTGATGTCACTGTTCTGCTGTGTCTCAAGAAGTGTGATTCCTCCTTTGATCGCGTGTACTGTACCGGGATCTATCTGAATGAAATCCCCCTTCTTAACAGGGATCTCTCTGATAAACTCCTTCCATTTCTTACCTTCGATCATATCACATAATTCTTCCTTTGTCCTTGCATTATGACCGATTACAAGTGTTGAATCTTCCTTGCAGTCAAGAATATACCAGCACTCCATCTTACCAAATGAACCATTCTCATGTTCTGCTGCGTATGCATCGTCCGGATGCACCTGAATACTCAGATCATCTTTTGCATCGATTATCTTTATAAGCAGTGGGAATCTGACACCATCTATGCCGCCAAACAGCTCTCTGTGGCTGTCCCATAAGTCGGCAAGCGTATGACCTGCAAACTCGCCATTTTTCACTGTACAGTTGCCATTCTCATGTGCCGCAACTCCCCAGCACTCGCCTATATCATCGCCCTCAACATCATATCCATATTCTTCTCTGAGCTTTGTACCGCCCCAGATATTGTGCGTAAACACGGGATTTAAAAAAAGTATTTCCTTGTTCATTGTCATTTTCCTCCTTTTGACGTACGGCAATTGTGTGCATATCCGTACGGTGTACACCATTCCCCAATTGCCTGTTCTATATAAGACGGTGAAGAAATCACATTTTTACACTGACCATGACTTCTTCACTCGTCATTTCCATGATAATGTATGTCACTGCTATTTTATTGCGTCTGTTGTCTTTTTTCTACATATTACAGTCTTTTTTCTGCCTTTTTAGTTTTTATGATTGCCAAAACCCTCAGAATCAAATTCAGCCCGGCTTACTGCCAGGCTGTCATAGTCTAAAAGTTTTGGCAATCACCTGCCATTACATTTCTTTTTAGAGGGGCCCCGAAGGCGGCGGGCACCGCCTTGGGAAATGAGAAAAAAATAATACAATTGCCGCGTATGAGTAGGGGCTCATAGCGATCTATAACTAACTATCTTCTACCGATCTCGGTATCAGAAGTTGTTACCACACTGTGTGACTTGATATAATCTACGATCTCATCAAGCTTTGTGAATGCAAGGCCAACATAGCTGTCAGCTGCACCGTAGTAAATGGCGATCTTTCCAGACTCGCTGTCGTGAATAGTAGCACATGGGAAGCATACATTAGGAACAAATCCACGCTCCTCGTACCACTCTTCTGGTGTGAGAAGGAAGTTCTCACAACGATACTTAACGATCGATGGGTTGTCGATATCAAGGATTGCTCCACCGATCGAATATACATAACCGTTACATGTTCCCGCTACTCCATGGTAGAATAACAGCCATCCTTCAGAAGTCTCAATAGGGGCTGCACCGCCGCCAATCTTGAGTGACTCCCACCACTCGCTGCTCTTGCCCATGACATGTCTGTGCTTACCCCAGTAAACCATATCAGGACTCTCACTTACGAATATATCACCAAATGGTGTGTGTCCACTGTCACTTGGGCGTGACAGCATCACGAAATTACCGTTGATCTTTCTTGGGAAGAGAACTGCATTTCTGTTAAATGGAAGGAATGGGTTCTCGATTCTCACAAATGTCTTGAGATCCTTTGACTTTGCGATGCCTATCGCTGCACCGTAGAAATCCTGGCACCAGATTGCATAATATGTATCCTCTACCTTTACAAGTCTTGGATCATATGCGTATATAGGCATGAACTCTACACCGTTCTCATCAACAAACTTGATCTTCTCCTCGCTGATATTCCAGTGGATAGCATCCTCGCTCTCTCCGAGGTAGATGTATGGAATTCCATTCACCTGCTCGCCTCTAAATACTCCGACAAATTTTCCCTCAAATGGAACTACCGCACTGTTGAATATTCTTGCAACACCCTTTGCCGGGTTTCTTCCTATTATAGGATTCTCTGTATATCTCCAGATTGGAGCGTCATGATTGTCATTTGCCGGTCTGTCCTGCCATGGCACGTTTGGCACAGGCTCGCTGAACATTTTTACTTCTGACATAAGTACCTCTTTCTTCCAGCTCTCCCGCCGGATATATATTTTTCACGTTATATCTCTCACCCAAACGAAATGAGTTCTTACTTCAGCACAAACACCATTTCGTCAGGCGATCAATTAATTTTATTGTCTTACTTGTCTGCATTCTTAAGGAACTCAAGGTTCTTCCTGATCAACTCACATCTCTGCGCTACACACTCAACGCTTCTTCCCGGATCAGCAGGTGTGTTGAATACATAGTCGATGAGTCTGTCAACTGTTGTTGTTGCAACATGCATTCTTGTATCGCTTGATGCGTAGTAGATGAACACTTCGTTGTTCTCGTTTACGATGGCGCCATTTGTGAATACAACGTTGGATACATCGCCGACTCTCTCCTCACCACGAGGTCCGATGAGCATTCCTGATGGCTCAGCGATAACCTTTGAAGGATCATTGAGGTCTGTTGCAAATGCGTAGAGTACATATCTAAGACCGGCAGCTGTGTTTCTCACACCATGTGCGATGTGGATCCAGCCCTTGTCTGTCTTTATAGGAGGTGCACCTGCACCGTTCTTTGCCTCTGTTATAGTGTGGTACTTACGAAGACTTGTCATCTTCTCCTCGTCTATAACCGCATGCTCTATATCATCACAGAGACCGAATCCTATTCCGCTGCCGCTTCCTGTCTCGATGAAATCATCCATTGGACGTGTATAGAATGCGTACTTGCCATCCACAAATTCAGGGTGAAGTACAACATTTCTCTGCTGTGGGGAACGAAGAGTCTTGAGGTTGTCAAGGCGCTCCCAGTGCTTTAAATCCTTTGTTCTCACGATACCTGCTGCTGCAACTGCTGCTGAGAGGTCATTTACAGTTGTATCCTTGCTCTCTGAACAGAACACACCGTAGATCCATCCATCCTCGTGCTGTGTCAGTCTCATATCATATACATTTGTTTCCTCAGGACATACATCATCCAGAAGGATTGGATAATCCCAGAAACGGAATCCATCGATACCGTTGTCACTCTCAGCTACGCCGAAGAATGACTTTCTGTCATTTCCCTCTATTCTTGCGACAAGATAATACTTGCCGTTCAGGTAGATAGCACCTGAGTTCATGACAGCGTTAACTCCGAGACGCTCAATGAAGTATGGATTTGTCTCAGGGTTTAAGTCATATCTCCATGTGAGAGGTATCATCTCTCTTGTGAGTACAGGGTACTCATATCTGTCATAGATTCCATTATAGAAATCTGTCTTCTTATTCTTTCTCTCAAGAAGCTTGTTCAGTTTGTCAAGCTCTACATAATATTTCTCATTCATCATTTAGGCATTCTCCTTATAATTTGAAAGCAATTGAACGCTATCTACTTGCCGTCAGCGAGTCTGCTCATAATCTCAAGGCACATTCTGCCGTTGTGGTATGGGCACTTCCATGGCTCAACTATAGGACGTCCGACTCTCGGTGTTCCATCTGCATTCAGATCCCAGAACCACTCTGATCCCGGTCTCTTGTCGATAAAATATTCCTTTATGTACTCCCAGACTTTCTCGGCAGCCTCGTAATACTTCTTATCACCCGACTTTTGATAAGCATTTATAAATCCTACTATTGATTCCGCCTGAACCCACCATACTCTTACCGTGTATGGCACGCCCTTTTCACATTCTGTCAGAACTGAATGTCCATCGAAAGCAAGCTCATATATCTGCTCTGCAAGGATATCTGTTATCTTTGTAATCTTCTCTGTGTACTCTGCCTCTCCAAGCACCTCGGTCGCCCTATCCAGGAGCCATGATGTCTCAATGTCATGTCCGTATGAGTACAGATCGATCAGAGAGTTATAATCCTTATCAAAGAACACTTCCTGTCTCTTAAGCTCCGGATTGTATACCTTATCAGCAAATACATCGAGCAGCCATTTCAGGCGCTCCTTTACCTTGGAATCCTTGGATACCTTATAAAGTTCTGTGTAAGCCTCAAGTGCATGGAGCAGTGTGTTCATTGTTCTCTCTGCGAGAACACCATTCTCAGAAAGCTTATCATTTGACTCTGGCTTGAACTCTCTTGTAAATGCCTCGAGATAGCCACCTTCGTCAGTACATTTCTCTTCTATTGTATGGAAAAGCTGCAGGGCCAGGTCCAAAGCTTCCGAATCGCCGGAAGCTTCGTAATAGGCGGATAAGGCATATATACTAAATGCCTGATTGTATGTGTGTTTTGTCGTATCTTTGGGTGAACCATCGTAATTCATGGACCAATATATTCCGCCATATTCCCTGTCTATACAATATTCTTTCAGAAATTCATATCCATGAGCAGCCTCATCTAGAAGCTTCGGGTCCTTGAGTGCCTTATACGCACTTGCGAAGAACCAGGTAATTCTACTGTTAAGAATACAACCCTTCTCAGCCTTTTTATCAAGGTTGAGGTCATAATCCATATACCCATAAAATCCGCCGTACTCATCATCCCTCAGGGCCTCCCAGAATGGGATGATAGCATCTATTAATTCTTTTTGAATTTCATTTCTCATATTCATGAACTCTCTTCTTCTAATAAATTATTAACCCTTTACAGCACCCTGTGTAATACCACTGTAGATCTGTTTCTGACAGCAGATGAATACTATAAGTGCCGGTATGATCGATATGATAACACCTGCACATATCAGGTTGTACTGGCTGCCCATAGGTCCTACGAACTTGTAAAGTGAGATAGCCATTGTCTTGATCTCCGGGCTTATGAGGTAAAGGTTTGCAGCGTAGTACTCGTTATAGATTACAACGCCTTTCAGTATACAAGCAGTAACGATAGCCGGCTTGAGAAGTGGAAGTATGATCTTCCAGTAGATGGTCCAGTATGATGCACCATCCACGATAGCTGACTCGTCAAGAGATACTGATATGTTCTCCATAAACTGTATAAAGATGTAGATCGAGATAACATCTGTACCACAGCTCATGATAATGTAACCATATAAGTGATCTATGAATCTCAGATCACCCATGATGTTGTAGACTGTAACCTGCATAGCAACTGCAGGGAGCAATGATGCCACAAGGAAAAGTGTTCTGATAAAGCCGTTTCCCGGGAACTTGAATCTGTTAAGCACATATGCAAGCTGTGTTCCTATTACAACTGACACGATAAGTACGCATACCATGACTATTACTGAGTTGAGGAATGCACGTCCCATGTTGGCAGTCGTGAATGCCTTTACAAAGTTGCTGAAGTTCAGAAAGCTTTCAGGAAGTTCCATTACTGAAGTAGCCTTATACTCATCTGTTGTCTTGAAAGCTGTTGTAACACATGATATAAGAGGTACAACCGCACACAGTGAGAAGAATATGAGTACAAAGTACTTGAGGAAACCTCTTACATAATATCCAACGGTTCGTTTTTCTTTTATTGGTGCTATGCCTGGCACATCTGTCTTTCCTCTTGCCATGTTACTTGCCCCCCTTCGCAGAAGCAGCCATCTGCTTCACGTATTTCTTGGTATCTCTCTCCTGTTTCTTGCGAAGCTTCTTTGCCTTATAACTCTCATCATCTGAGCTTGAATCCTTGAAGATGTACTCAAAGAACAGCTTCTGAAGCGCAGCACATATAAGTATGATAAGGAGAAGTACAACGGCCATTGCTGAAGCAAGACCGACCTTCTGGCTTGTATGTGCTATCTTGTTCATAATGATGAAGTAAGTACCTGTTCCGTTTGCACCTGTTGTGATAACGAAAGGCTGCTCGAAAGCACTGAGTGATCCTGTTATCGCTAAAATTACATTTAATGTAACGATTGTCTTGATACTTGGCAGTATGATATATCTAAACTGCTGGAATTTATTTGCACCATCAAGCTCTGCCGCCTCATAAAGTTCTGCATCTACCGACATGATAGCTCCAATGAAGAGAACCATCATCTGTCCAAGGTATCTCCAGACCGAGGTTGAAACCAGTGTCCAGTTGTTGACACTCTGGTCTTTGAGCCAGTATGGAAGGTTGTCTAAGCTAAATCCACACAACTGAAGGATTGAGTCAAACACGAATCCTCTTGTGAAGAAGAATTTGAAAATGAAACCTACAGCGATACCACTGATAAGATAAGGGAAGAAAATAAATCCCTTGAAAAGGTTACCACCTTTTACTTTGAAACTCAGAAGAGTTGCAAGGAAAAGTGCAAGCACTAACTGTACAAGTGCTCCTACGATGTAATACAAACTGAGCTTTAATGCACCGAAACAGTCTTTTCTTGTGAACACATCGATATAATTTGCTAATCCTACGAATTCTCTCTTTTCTACAGGCGTCGTATATTTCATCTTGTAGAAACTAAATTTAACCATCTCTCCGAATGGTATATATGTAAATACTAATAGCAAAAGCAATGGGATAATTGCGAAGGCTGCGCATATTATAACCTGCTGCCCCTTCCTGCTTGACGCCCATTTACCAAAGCCGGATTGTTTTTTGTTAGCCATACTCATTCCACCGCCTTTTTATAATCATGAGCTACACTGCTGGTAGCCTGTCATCAAATACTCGTTTGATGACATTTTTCTCAAAATAAACCGGGGCGGGCAACCCCCGCCCCGGTCTGTAGCTTATTCTTACTTATTTATATTGAAATCTTTATTACTTCTCAGTAACTTCGATTCCTAATGACTCCTGAGCATCTGACCACTTCTGGTTCCACTCAGCCATGATATCGTCGAATGACATGTCGCCGTTTGCAGCATGCTCGATGATGGCCTGGATCTTGTCGTTACCACCATTGCTTACGTTAAGCTCTGACTCTGAATTGAGCTGATTGAGGTAATCCTCCTCGCCCTCAAGAGCTGGCTCGTCTGCAACGAAGTCAACACCGTCGAATGAGATCTTTGACTCTGAACCAGGAACAATTGCAAGTGAATCCTCGTTGTAAGCATATCCTGACTTCTCTGTCATCCACTTAACAAATACAAGAGCTGCCTGTTTCTCATCATCTGAAGCGTTTACGTTGATACCGAAGCAGTAATCTGCACCTGATGAAGCGTACTGCTTACCATTTACTGAGATAGGGAAAGGAATGTATCCTATATCGTCTGCGTTAGGTCCGCCTGCTTCCATCTGTGGGTATGCCCATGAACCAAGTACCATACATCCGATCTCGCCGTTGTTGATCATTCCCTTACATGACTCCCAATCTGTTGTTGAGTAATCATCCTCTGTAAGTCCCTGTGATACTGCATCGTAAAGGATCTTATATACTGCATAAGCATGTGTATCGTCGCCATAGTTCTTGAATGGATCCTTTGTATGGGCTAACTTCTGGTTCTTGTATGTAGCATCGCCTGTTGCTGTGATCGCGATATAATCATCCCAGGCTCCCATTGTCCAGCCTGCTGCATAGTTTGTGTAAAGTGGAATACAATCCGGATTCTTATCCTTGATTGCCTTGAGTGCCGCAATGAACTCCTCTGGTGTCTTAGGTACGTCTGTCACACCTGCATCAGCAAATACCTTCTTGTTGTATACGATACCCTGTGTTGTAGCTGCAAGAGGTACACCATATACCTGACCCTGATACAGCCATCTGTTTGAGTAATTTACAAGACTGCTCATTGTATCATAATCGCCATATGACATGAAATATGTTGAAAGGTCTGCCATGTCAACTGCTGGGATACACATTACTGTCTCGTAGTTTCCTGACTGAAGATGTGTAAGAGCATCTTCTGCATAGTTTGTATCTGTGATGACATCAACCTTGATGTTTGGATACTCCTTGTTGAAGTCCTCAAGATACTGCTTCCAGTTCTTTCCGCCGTAGTCATCTGAGTCCATATCAGTTCTGTTGTTGTAGAACTTGATCTCCGCTGAAAGATCTGTGAAGTCTGTTCCTAACTGGATGTCTGCATATGACTTGATTCCCTCAGCATCAGCTGTTGTGTCATCTGCTGAATCACTTCCTGCTGCCTCTGTGGCAGCCTTTGTTGCCTCTGTTGTGTCCTTGTTATCGCTGTCTGAGCCTCCACAACCTGCAAGTGATGCTGCCATAAGACCAGCCATTGCGATACATGCAATACGCTTTGATTTCATAGTTTTGTCCTCCTTAAAACCTTCTTTGTTTTTAACTTTATATTAAGTATACATTAATTTACTTTTTAGTCATCACTCAATTTTGTTTTTAATCACAGTATTTTGTACTTTTCGTTAATTTTACCATTATCGTTATTTTTTTTCAATATCGTATAGACATTTTATCTATATATTTTTATCTTTAATTAGCATTTTATTGTTTTTTTAGCTAATTAGCCGCTAATTTATATCGCTTTTAGCTTGTGATGATTGTTTAATAATTGTATTATTATGGATAGGAGGTGGTTTACATGTTAGCTAAAGAATTAATTTCCTGCACTGTACTGTCAGGTTACAATATTCAGAAAGATATTGAGAACGCAAGATTCCACAGTGCGTTCTTTACATATGAAGAATCAATGATTAACGATGGCCTGATTCATCTTCTGGCCAACGGCGATATTTCTTTTGCTTATTCATGCAGTTATACCTTCTCTTTCATTCCGTGTTACCATTTCTTCTATATATATGAAGGAACTCTTACAGTAACATCGGGCAGCAGCAAATCATCATATTCCAAGAATACAGCCGCGCTTTTTGAGGCAGGATCAGAAATAACATACACCACGAACGGCAAGTGTCGTTTCTACGAGGCATTCATCCTCGGAGCTCCACTTCGCCTGTATCACGAGTTTCTCCCCGAATCCATATATTATAAAAAGGACTCTGCCGGAGCCTCTATACTCTGGAGCCATCTTTCACTGATAAGCAGACTCCAGGGGGAGTTGTCTGCCACCGATATTTTCAGAATTTCCAAATGGTTTAATGATATCCTGACCGAATTATGTGTATTTATTGAAAACTCATCCAAGAAGATGGATTGTGTGCCTTCTTATCTTTTATCGATAAAGAATCAGATGGATACAAACTACGCCGAACCGATGTCGCTTGATGACCTCGAGGCAACTTACAGGATCAGCAGATACAGGATATGCAGAGAATTTTCATTTCACTTCGGCGAATCACCTATGCGCTATCTCAACAGTCGCAGGATCGATGCTGCCAAAAGGCTCCTTCTCACAACAGATCTGTCCGTCCACGAGGTCGGATCCCAGGTTGGAATCGAGAACACAAACCATTTTATAAATCTGTTCAAAAAAGACACCGGTACAACTCCGCTGTCTTTCAAGCAGGCTGCACCGGTGTCTATTTCCGATTTGCATTACAATTGATATGTAGTTTTATTATCGTTCCATTATCGTTCTATTCTGGCAACGCTATCTTTTACCACGATTCGTCCATCCACGACAAATATGCCATCAGTATATTTTTCGTTGGATATCTTTTTTATAATCTTATACATGGTTCTCTCTGCCATCTCCTGCATATTGATCTCGTATGTGGTCACGCCTATATCGCAGCTTCCAGGATACATGTAATTATCAAACCCCACAACGGACACATCCTCAGGAACTCTGTAGCCCGCAGCATTGAGTATCTTTATGAGCGTAGCTGCCGCAAGATCACAGTTGCACACAAACGCTGTAGGCATATTCTTTGGAAGTTTAAAACAGTTCTCCTCGTCAAACTGACCCGTCTTCACATCTCTGTCCGGAATAACCCAGTCTTCTCTGAGCGGAATATCATGCTCCAACAAAGACTTTATATAGCCCAAATATCTGTCAGTTATACTGTTCGTTGAACCTATCGTGCCAACATATGCAATATCTCTATGTCCCATATCATACAGATAATTAGTCAGCATATAGCTTCCATAGAAACTGTTTGCTATAACCGTGTCTATCGGTCTCGAATTGTCATAGTAATCCACATATTCTACAGGAACCTTGGCTGTCTTCTCCAGCTTTTCCAGGTATTCCTTACCCATGGAACCTACAACAACTATTCCATCAACCTTGTCGTCCTCCAAGAGCATAGGCATCTCAGCGTTCAATACACTATCTCTGGAAACAAACTCCAGCATAGTAAAGCAGCCTCTTGCCACCGCCTTTTTGTTAAGTACCTGATATAACTGCCAATAGAACGACGGATACTTTCCAAGGTATATCTCTTGAATGAGAACACCAATATTATACTTTTTCTTTGCCGTCTTCTTTCTGATCTCAGATGGTGACTGGTATCCCATCTCATCTGCCAACTGTTTGATCTGTGCTCTGAGTTCCTCGCTGACACCCTTCTGATCTGAAAGTGCCTTTGAGACCGTCACGGTACTCACGCCAACAATGGCAGCTATGTCTCCCAATTTTACTGATTTTGCCATAACTAGTCCTTCTCACTTTATTTTTTCACGTGGTTAAATAACTTAATTTTTATTTTATTTTTAGGTTAAACTATTGTCAAGTACAAAGTGATACAGTCTGCTCATATAATCTCCACGCATAGTTTCAATGAGCATTCCGGCATTCATGAGGAGATCTCCCCCATACACTTTCTCCGTTCCGTCAAGTCTGTAATCTGCAGCCACGTCAAGCCCTAAAAGTTTTATCTTTCTACTGTGTACGTTAGGTCTTCCAAGCACCTGAACGTAAGTCACCAACGCCTCACTCTTATCCTTTGCAACAACCATCCAGCAATCATACAGTCCATTTTCCCTGTACGATGCAACCCTATAATAATCACCCTCCCTTACAAGATCATTATATTTATGATACATAGACACCTGCTCAGGTATCATCGCACGTTCTTCTTCACTTATTTTTGTGATATCGAGTTCATAGCCAAATGTTCCCGCCAGAGCCACATGTGCCCTGGTCATAAAAGGTGTACTCCTTCCAACTGTGTGATTAGGGCAATCCGACACATGGGCGCCCATGGTCGAAAGCGGATATATCAGTTCCGTTCCCTCCTGTATAGAAAGTCTCTCTATGGCATCCGTGTCATCGGAGCACCATATCTGCGGACTGTAGTAAAGCATGCCAGGGTCAAATCTTGCACCACCGCCCGAGCAGTTCTCAAGCAAAAGATCTGGGAAATCGTTAACAAGGCGCTCTTGCAGCTCATATACTCCAAGCACATACCTGTGAGCCAATTCTCCCTGCCTGTCTCCGGTGAATTCTACGCTGCCGATATCCGTGAGCTGTCTGTTCATATCCCACTTAACATACTCAATATTTGCTGATGAGATCACGTTATGCACACATTCATACACGTAGTCTCTAACTTCTTTTCTCGAAAGATCAAGCACGTACTGATTTCGCGATAATGTAGCCGTTCTCTCCGGAACCGCAAACGCCCAGTCAGGATGCTTTCTGTAAAGTTCAGAATCAGGGGAAATCATTTCAGGCTCCATCCATATTCCAAATTTCAGCCCCAGCTTATTCACCTCATCGACAAGATGTTTCAAACCGCCCTTGATCTTGTTTTCATTTACAAACCAGTCTCCAAGACTTGTGGCATCATCATTTCTATGTCCAAACCAGCCATCATCCATGACCAGCATCTCTATTCCATGTTCTGCCGCACTCTTTGCTATCGCAAGGAGCTTATCGGTATCAAAGTCAAAATATGTAGCCTCCCAGTTGTTGATGAGGACAGGTCTCTTCTGGTGAAGATATCTGCTCCTTATCATGTGGCATCTGTAAAAATCATGAAGATTTCTAGTCATCTGTCCAAGTCCATCATGGCTGTATGTAAGCACAACCTCAGGCGCTGTAAACGTCTCTCCAGGCGTGAGCCACCACTCAAATCCCTCTGAATGTATGCCCATGACTGCGCGTACGGAATCAAACTGTGATTTCTCTATCTGTGCGATGAAGTTACCCGAGTACACAAAATGCATTCCATATACATCACCCGTAGTCTGATCTGTCCCCTTTGTCATCCATGCCATAAACGGATGGTCCTGGTGGGATGACTCACCACGGAGAGAGCTTACACTCTGCTTGCCATAAGCTATCGGGCGTCTCTCGATCTGTCTCTCCCTGGCCCATGAGCCATGAAGAGTAAGCATCTCAAAATCCTCGTCATCCATGTCTATACATGCAGAATATACCTTTGTGAGCCTGATATCCTTATCACCTGCATTTTTCACGCTCACACTTCTGGTTATAACATCCTCATCCTCAAACACAGAATATATCAGGTCAACATCAATGCCACATCCCCCATCCATCATATGGACAACGAGAGTCTGAACCTCCTCTTCTCCCGCAAATGATGCCGGAAGGCCACTAATCCCCGGTTTTCCATTTACAATATCGTAATCCACAAATTTCAGATCAACGGTTCTGCTGCCATTTGCAGTCTTTACTGCAATACAACTCTCCCTGTAGTCTCCTATTCCATTTCCGGAATACTCTGTCGGAAATGTATCCATAAATGAACATCTCTCCCTGTTATTCTTGGACGGAACAAAAGGAGCCTCACACGTTCTCAAAAACTGATCACATTTCTGCGGACGAATCTTCTGTCCATAATATATATGTCCGACAAACCCCTCTTCATCGACGATTCCGATCCGGTAACTCGTGTTTCTCGTATCAAGTTCAAATATTCTGTTTGCCTCATCATATCTTATGCTCATATGTATCTATAGTCTCCTCGTTTTATTTATGGGTATCACTCTCTGCTTATGTATTCAAGAAATTCAAGTGCAAGATCCATATTCTTGGCATTCTCACCAAATCCCACTGCAACATCCATTTCATACCAACCGGTATCCTTCACCCAGGAATTATCACCGATCTTTATTCCGACAGGTATCTTCTCACCCGTTTCAATAACCGTTGCATACACAAACGAATCTTTATACTTTTCTTTCAGTTCATCAGTCAGCACCTTATCAAGATCCTGCATATATCCGAACTCTCCAAAACTCATGACAAGGTCTGTGTCGGCAAAGAACACGTCCACCGCATTCGCCATGAATTTGTTCTGTATAAGCTGTAGACTATCCTGACTCATGGCATCATTCGGATCAGTTGATACGCCGATCCCTGTACTTATGCTGACATATTCCTTCTCCGCATCAAGGCCATTTTCACTGAGGAATTCCTCATAGTATGCCTTGTCATTCGCCGCAGATTCCTGTTGTGTAGTGTTGACCGCAAGGATGTTGAGTGCAGCAGATTCCGCCGTAAAATGTTTTACGACAAGGAATACAACTATGCCAACAACAACAAGTGCAAATAGAGCCTTCGGGGCATAATACTCCAGTATATATTCCCTTTTCTGCTGTTTGTTCATAAGACTGAACTTCTGTTTCTCAGACATATGCTCATCCACATCCAAGACACTCTCCGGCTCTCGTTTCTCTTTTTCATCGGTTTTCTCATCGATGATATGTCCAGCGATACTTTTTATATTTTTCTTTTCTATTTCTCTCTCTTTTTTTATTTCTTTTTCTATTTCTATTTCTTTTTCTGGCATATAATCTCCTATACTACTCCTATACGCGTTTGCCACACACTGCCGTTACTTTATACATTGTAGCATTTTTTAGTTAATTTTTAAACAGGTTTTTAGCATTTTTAACTATATTTTACTTTTACAAAAGGGACCTCAGCCTCAAAGCCGAGATCCCTCTTGTTCAGCGCATTGGCTGGAAAGTGCATTCGTATGTTAATTTTTGTAGTATATGGAAGGAATGTTTTTATTTTTCGGCAGTAAATTCTGCCATACTTTGTGATTGTTTATTTAACAAGCTCCTGCACACATGCTTTCATCTCGTCTATCTTTGACATGGCACTTTTTAGGCTGTTTTCATTCACGCCAAAGTAGAATTTGATCTTTGGTTCATTTCCGGAAGGCCTAACCGCGAACCACGCATTATTTTCCAGCTCATAGTACAGCACGTTCGACTTTGGAAGGCCCATATTCTCCTCCTCGCCATCAAGCGGCTTGCGGATTCCGCTCACATAGTCCCTCATGCCGATAACCTTGATACCTGCAAAGGTCGTAAGTGGATGGTTTCTGAAGTTCTCCATCATCTCCTTAATCTGTGCTGCACCATCTACACCCTTTAGAGTTATCCCAAACGCACCTTCAAAGTAATAGCCATATTTGCGGTAAACCTCTTCCATGGCATTACAGATGGTTTCTCCCTGCAGCTTATAAAATGCTGCTATTTCACATAAAATGACAACGGCTGCGCAAGCGTCCTTGTCACGAGTGTAGTCTCCTACTAAACATCCAAAGCTCTCCTCCATTCCGAAGATGAACTTGTATGTGTTGTTCTTCTCAAAGAGAAGTATCTGCTCACCTATGTACTTAAATCCGGTGAGTGTCTCTATATATTTCAGGTTGTAATTCTCTGCTATAGCCTTTGTAAGATTGGTGCTGACAACCGTGTTACAGATAGCTCCGTTTGCCGGCAGCTTGCCGACTGCCTTCTGCTCGCGGCATACATATTCTGCTATCAGGGCACCTGTCATATTGGCATTGAATCGGACATATGGATATGCCGGATCATCTGCAAATTCCGTGTCCTTCCAGATTCCCGTGCTGTCCTTGACGTATATTCCAAGTCTGTCTGCATCAGGATCTGTGGCCATGATAACGTCCGCATCAACCTTCTTTGCCAGTTCTATTCCCATGGCAAATGCTGATGGTTCCTCCGGATTTGGTGACTTGACTGTACTGAAGTCCCCGTCAGGAACAGTCTGCTCCTCTACAACATATACGTGCTTGAAGCCAAGTCTCTTGAGCACTTCCCTTACAGGTACATTTCCTGTTCCATGAAGTGGTGTGTATACTATCTTGATATCGTCTGCAACCTTCGGAATTATGTCGCCGTGGATGGTCTGCTTTATGAGCGCCTGATAATAGTTCTCATCAACACTTGCAGGAACCATACAGAACAGACCGTCTGCAACCGCCTTGTCCTTGTCCATGGTCTTGACATCCTCGTATCTCTCTACATCCGCCACATGCTTCAGGATATCCTGATCCTGAGGGGATACGATCTGGCTGCCGTCCTCCCAGTACACCTTATAGCCGTTGTACTCAGGTGGATTGTGGCTTGCTGTTACCACGATTCCGGCTATACATCCAAGCTCTCTCACTGCAAATGACAGTTCAGGTGTAGGGCGGAGTGCATCAAACACATAAGTCTTTATGCCATTTGCATTGAGACACAGAGCTGATGCCTCTGTGAACTCTGCTGACATATTTCGGCAGTCATGTGCAATTACTACACCTCTCTTAGCAGCCTCAGGGCCAACCTCAAGTATGTATTCTGCAAGGCCCTGTGTAGCCTTTGTAACTGTATATATATTCATTCTGTTGGTTCCAGCACCCATGATTCCGCGCATTCCGCCGGTTCCAAATTTCAGATTCTTGTAGAATCTGTCCTGGATCTCTTTGTCATCATCTGCGATACTTCTAAGCTCTTCCTTGGTCTTCTCATCAAAGCAGTCTGACTCAAGCCAGAACTTGTATTCGTCCATGTAACCCATCTTTTTTACCTCCATCTTGTAATTATTTTTAGTCGCGACCGCGATCTTCGAACCTATTTTCTGCTGACATTTATTTGCCAGCCATTTCGTTTCTTACCAATCATCCCGTTTTACGAAAACATCGCCTTCACATTTACCGCAAGCTCGTCAAGCTGCTCTGCCGCATCCTCCTGAGAACTTCCCTTTACCCCGAGGTAGAACTTGATCTTCGGTTCTGTGCCTGAAGGTCTCACAAGGAACCATGCGCCATCCGCAAGCTGATAATATATCATGTTGGACTTTGGGAGAACTGCCGCTTCGGATTTGCCTGTTGCGGCGTCTGTCTCTGTTCCAAGCTTGTAGTCGTAGATCTTCTCCACGCTGTAAGCGCCGACCTTCTGCACCGGATTATCTCTCAGCGTCTGTATCATAGACTGTATCTTTGCAGCACCCTCGCGTCCGTCAAACTTCATGGTCTGAACCTTCTCTTTGTAGTAACCATATTCCTGCCACAATTCAACCATTCTGTCCCACAGAGTCATGCCACGGTTCTTGTAGTATGCCGCAGCCTCACAGAGAAGCATCAACGTTCCAACCGAGTCCTTGTCCCTTGCATATGTACCAGGCAGACATCCAAATGTATCTTCAAGCCCGAACACATAATTGTGTTCACCTGTCTGCTCATAAGCCCTCATTCTCGATGCTATATTCTTAAATCCGATCAGGTTGTTGCAGTCACAGAAAGTGTCGTACTTCTTACATATCTCCTTGACCATATTGGTGATAACAACCGTAGTTACAATCGCCGGATTCTCAGGCAGTCTTCCGCTCTGGGATCTCTGCATCAGCACGTAATCACAGAGGATCGCACCGAACATATTGCCCGTAAATTCTTTATACTCATTATTCTTGCTGTCATATCCATACATTCCAAGCCTATCCGCATCAGGATCTGTGACAAGAATCAGCTCTCCGCCGACCTTCTTCGCCAGCTCAAGACTCAGGGCATACGCCTCTGCGCCCTCAGGATTTGGGGACTTTACAGTTGGGAAATTACCATCTTGAACAGCCTGTTCCTCAACGACATGTACATCCTTGAAACCAAGTTCGCTGAGAACTCTTGTAACAGGCTTAAGGCCTGTTCCGTGAAGCGGAGAATATACGATCTTCAGATCTCCCGCCTTCTGAATCTCCTCCGGATTCATGACAAGCTTGTGAAGCTCTCCTATATATGCGTCATCGATCTCCTGACCGATCACATTCAACAGTCCTGCATCTATTGCAGCGCCCTTGTCCATAGTCTTAACCACGGAGAAATCTTCTATCTTGTTGACCTCTGCAATGATTTCCTTATCCTGCGGAGATACTATCTGAGCTCCATCATCCCAGTAAACCTTATATCCGTTGTATTCCTTTGGATTGTGGCTTGCCGTTATATTCACGCCGATATTGCAGTGCAGATGTCTCACTGCAAATGAAAGCTCCGGTGTCGGGCGGAGCGCATCAAACAGATACACCTTCACGCCATTTGCGCACAGGCAGAGTGCAGTCTCAAAAGCATACAGAGAAGCATTATTCCTGTTGTCAAATGCTATCGCTGCCGATGGCTCTGATATTCCGATCTTCGCCAGGTAGTTAGCAATTCCCTGTGTTGCCATGCGAACCGTGTAAATGTTCATGCGGTTCGTTCCCGCTCCCATCACGCCTCGAAGTCCACCTGTTCCAAACTCAAGGTTTGTGTAAAATCTATCTTCAATCTCCGCTTCATTATCCTTTATGTTTACGAGCTCCTGCTTCGTAACATCATCTACCTGATCGCTGCCAAGCCACATCTCGTATCTCTGCTTTGCGTCCATCTTCTACCCCTTTCCTGACCTCACAGGCCACACAGATTTTTCCTTTTTATCTATCCACAATTTATCTTCCGTTCATTTTATTAGGCTATTTTTAGCTAATTTATTGTTATTTGTATAATATATTAAGCAGTTTTTAAATTCAATATTTAATCTTGCAATTTATATCACTTTGTTGCGCAGATGTATATTGCAGCCGTTTTATTTAACTAAAAGAATTATATTTTCTGCAATTGACTTGTAATATAACCGACCTTTTTTATTCCTTTACAGAGGCCATTTGTGATCTGCTCAAGATCAACCTGAGCGTTGTAGCCGGATTTGTGTACAGCAAGATCACGGAAGCACAGAAGGATCAGAAGGAGCTCGTAGTCCAGGTGGCATCCAGGGATCTGAAGAGCCGAATGCCGGAGTATGAACTGATCAGGATCATCGGTATACTGATCGATAATGCGCTTGAATCGACCACCCCATTTGGCACTGCATATCTGTACCTGGACAGCAGGCAGAACCAGATAGAAATAAGAACAAGAAACAAGGGTTCCGTCAAAACCAACGAATTCCGCCAGAATATGTTCTCACCGGGATATACCACCAAAACCGGAGACAGACATGGCCATGGTTACGGTCTCTACAACCTGAAAAAACTGACCGACAAGTACAATGGTAAAATATATCTCGACACGGTAAATACCGACCAGGGAGACTACATACAGTTCGACGTCATCGTATAATGACAGCAAAGCGCCGTCCGGTCACCAGACCAGACGGCGCTTTTTTGTATTTGCTATATATTATACTTATGCTACTCTGCCAGCTTGTTGAGCTTCTCAACAAGTGCTGTCTGGAGAGCTTCAAGCTTTGCATCTGCATCATCAAGGCTTGTTCCCTTGATTCCGTAGTACAGCTTGATCTTTGGCTCTGTTCCTGATGGACGTACACATGCCCATGCGCCATCCTCAAGGTCGTAGTAGAGAACGTTGGACTGTGGAAGTCCTGACTCTGTGACCTCTCCGGTGGCAAGATCTGTGATCGTGTTCTTCTCGTAATCACGAACCTTGAGAACCTTGAGTGTATCGATCTGAGTAAGTGACTCAGCTCTGAGTGAGGACATGATCTTGCGGATCTTCTCTGCTCCTGTAACACCCTTGAGCGTTATTGTGTAGAGGCCTTCCTTGTAATATCCGTACTTCTCATAGAGATCAAGCATGTGATCCCACAGAGTGATTCCCTGGCTCTTGCAGTATGCTGCAGCCTCGCAGAGACACATAACTGCAACCGGAGCATCCTTGTCTCTTGCGTATGTTCCAACGAGACATCCGTAGCTCTCCTCCATACCCATTACGAAATTGTATGAATTATTCTGCTCGAAGAACTTGATCTGCTCACCGATGAACTTGAAGCCTGTTAGAACCTCGATGAGGTTGACATTGTAATCTGCAGCCAGTGGATCAGCCATATTTGTGGTTACAATAGTCTTAACCATGGCCGGATTCTTTGGCATGAGACCGCATTTTGTTCTCTCTCTGAACTGGTATTCAGCGATTATAAGTCCTGACATATTTCCTGTAAATGGCATATACTTGCCTGTCTTTGTATCGAGTGCGTATATTCCAAGACGGTCTGCATCAGGATCTGTAGCGAGAACTATGTCCGCATTCTTCTCCTTTGCCAGCTTGAGGGCAAGCTCAAATGCCTTTGGATCCTCTGGGTTTGGATACTCAAGCGTTGTGAACTCAGGGTCTGGAAGCTCCTGCTCAGGAACAATGTATACGTTTTTGAAACCAAGCTCGGACAGGACTCTCTTTACAGGTACAAGACCGGTTCCGTGGAACGGTGTGTATACGATCTTGATGTTCTCTGACTGCTCCTTGATGATCTCAGGATGAATGATCTGCTTCTTGAGTTCCTCCATATACGCGTCATCTATCTCGGCACCTATGATAGTGAGAAGACCCTTGTCAAGTGCCTCCTGCTTATCCATGGTCTTTACTGTATGGAAATCTGTTACAGCCTTAACCTCTGCGATGATCTCTCTGTCCTTTGGAGCTGTGATCTGCGCGCCATCCTCCCAGTACACCTTGTAACCGTTGTACTCTGGTGGATTATGGCTGGCTGTTATAACTATACCTGCTGTACATCCAAGCTTTCTGACTGCATATGAAAGCTCAGGTGTAGGTCTGAGTGACTCAAAGAGATATGACTTGATTCCATTTGCACACAGGCAGAGAGCTGCTTCTGCTGCAAACTCTGGAGAATACTTTCTTGAATCGTATGCTATTGCCACGCCCTTGTCCTGCGCATTCTGCTTCACAATGAAGTTTGCAAGACCCTGTGTAGCCTTGCGGACGGTGTAGAAGTTCATTCTGTTGGTTCCTGCGCCTATCACACCTCTGAGTCCACCAGTTCCAAATACAAGATCACGATAGAATCTGTCCTCGATCTCAGCCTCATCATCAGCTATGGCTGCAAGCTCCTTCTTGGTGTTCTCATCGAAATAATCATCTGTCATCCAAAAATCATATGTGTCTCTGTAACTCATCTTTCTACTTCTCCTTCTTTTTTCTCATTTAGTATGCCCTTTTATGAACGTTCTGCTGTTTGAGCAATCACTGCTCAGCGCTTCCTATTTTCTCAGGAATTCTAGTGGATCTCCCTCAGCCAGAAAATGTGTCATGAGGTATGCTCCTCTGAGCGACACCTGTTCCTCTGACAGGATTCTTCTGACCTCACCTCGGTCTGCGAGTATGACCTGTATGTCCTCTGTGCTCTCCTTGCTGTCGAGATTTGGTGTTCCTGTAACTGTTCCAAATACAGCACTGCTCATCTCATCCGTAAATCCCGGGCCCATATAGAATGGCCTTCTGTAGAGTTCTTCTCCGCCCTCATATACATCAAGGGTAAGCCCTGTCTCTTCCTTCATCTCCCTGACTGCTGCCTGCGCCGGAGTCTCATCTCCGTCCACCAGTCCTGCAGGAAGTTCATATATATATGTATCGAGTGGGTATCTGTACTGCCTTATGAGCACCAGCTTCGGCTCATCTTCCAGCTTAACTCCATATATAACTATTCCTTCCGGTTTTATATCGTGGGTCTTTATCTTGATGTCGTTCTCTTTATTCCTTGAAGCAAAGTAATAATTGAAGTCTTTTCCAGCCGTGTCAACCGCATCTATATGATAGAGGTTGAGGAACGGATTGTCTGTGAGTTTTTGTACACCTTTGTATTTCTCTTTCACTTCATCACATCCCTTCTGTGTATTTTAATGTATTCAGCCGACCATACATTCGCAAAACCGCACGGTTCCCGTGTTCTTTCGCTGCTGCGCAGCTATTTTGCTCATTGTATGGGGCGGTGACTCTATTCGAGTCACCACAGGATAAGAACACCTGATTCTTACATGCAAGCATGTCGAATCCGCTGTTCTTATCCTGCACGGCTGAATATTTACCTTTATTCAAAATTAGCATAGTTTTTACAATATATCAAATTCTTTTTTAAGTAATTTTATCATTTTTTAGCTATTTTTAATGCTTTTTAGTACATTTGCGTCATTTTGCCATATTTTTCTATGTGATTCCTGGTTTTGATGCAGCTATGTGCCTCCTGATTCTGAATATTTTTTACTCAAAAAATCCGGGCACTTTGATCTGCCCGGATTCCAAAAATGTTATGCAATTTATACTCTACTGATTCTCTGTCGATACCAGTTGATATTCTGCATCTCTCAACCTGCAGTAATAAAATGTCTGTCCAGCCTCCTCTGTGTAGGTTTCAAATACTCCCGTAACGATCACCTCACTCTGGTCCGCCGGGTAATCGCCTGGATATACTGCACCTCCACCAAGTTCAAATTCAAGTCCCTGACTGCAACATGCCAAAGCGTCGGCTATGAGACAATAATTATAATATTTGTCGGTTATTGGATAATAGGATGCATAATACTTTCCTTCTATCCTTATCGTCTTGCCCTCATATTCCTCAGGTTTTGACATCATCTGATATACCGTCGCATATACAAGATCGCTTCCCATAAGTGTGAGATCCACATCCACACCCTCAGACTTGTATTGCGCTATAACTGAGCTGTCTCCATTCACAACCTGCCCATATGTTGGTTCTGATGTCGCCTCAGTTACAGATGCGGATTCTGTCTCTGTCGTGGTTTGCATCTCTGTTGTGATCGTCGTCTCTGTTGTGGCTCCCACTGACGACTTACTTTCCACATCACCATCGCCTGTTTTCTGATTAAGCACCTTATCCACTGCATTCTGTGTGTTCAAACGACTGCCCGCAGTCTGAGATGCTCCACCACAGCCTGTGACAGTCAGCAGCATACTCAGCACCAATATTGACATAATCAATCGCTTAAATCTGTGTCTGCATCCATGCATTCTTCTATTTCTATTCATATACATATTCTTATCTCCTCATCACTTTCCCTGCTATACTGTTAAATGCAAATATAACCATATCGCATGCAACGATCGTAGATCCTACCGGTGTTGAAAATAATATAGATACCAGCATGCCGGTCAAAGTTCCCACAACTGACAATACAGCCGAATATAATACCACTGACCTGAAACTATACATAACTCTCATTGCCGAAAGTGCAGGGAATACCAGAAGCGCCGTGATGAGCAGGGAGCCCACCAGATTCATTGCAAGCACTATTATCACAGCGATTATCACCGCCAGCGCCAGATTATATGCCCCTGCATTTTTCCCGATTGCCCTGGTAAAACTCTCGTCAAATGTGACTGCAAATATCCTGTTGTAGAACAAACAGAAAAACGCTATTACACATATTGACATAACTATACACAGCCACACTTCTCCCATTGTCAATGTAAGTATTGAGGTTGAACCAAACAACGTAGAGCACACATCCCCCGATACATTTGCTGACGTGGAAAATACATTCATTATCAGATAACCTACGGCTAAAGCACCGACAGACATCATAGCTATCGCGGCATCTCCCTTAAGCTTCGCATTTTGTCCCGACATAAGTATGAGAATTGCAGCAGCCACAGTCACCGGCATCACTATGATCGTGTTGTTTGTCAGTTTCAGAACAGATCCTACCGCCATTGCTCCAAATGCAACATGCGAAAGTCCATCGCCGATAAATGAAAATCTTTTCAAAACCAATGTTGCACCGAAAAGTGACGAACACAATGCTATAAGAATACCAACCACAAGAGCATACTTAACAAATGGATACTGCATATAGTAAATTAACTTATCAACAAGCTGCACTCTGTCCACCACCTTTCTCATATTCTACCGAAATGATGTTCCAAAATCTGCTGTTCTTATATTCCTCTCTGCTGCCCCAGAACGAGCCCCCATGATTCATATGAAGCACATGTCCGGCGCAATCTATTGCCCTCAGATCATGTGATATCATGATCACTGCCACACCATTTTCATTTAACTGCTGTATCATCTGATAGAACTGTGCCGTTGCAACAGGATCAAGGCCAGTTACCGGTTCGTCAAGCAGAAGAAGATTCTCAGTTGCACACAGGGCTCTCGCCAGAAGGACGCGCTGCTGCTGTCCTCCCGACAAATGCCTGTAACATTTCCTGCGTATATCCCATATTCCAAGTCGTTCAAGTTGAGATTGTGCAAGCTGCTTTTCCTTTCTGCCATAAAAAGGACGTGCTCCGCACTTAGGCAGCGTTCCCGACAAAGCCACCTCCCATACAGTCGCAGGGAAATCCTTCTGCACAGGTGTCTGCTGCGGCAGATAGCCTATATCACGCGATGTCAGATCATCGCCAAACTTTATCTCTCCTGAAACCGGTTTCAACAGGCCAAGCAGAGTTTTTACCAAGGTACTCTTTCCCGCTCCGTTCTCTCCAACTATACAGAGATAGTCTCCCTTGTCTATACTGAAATTAATGCCTGACGCAACTGCACGTCCATCATATCCCACTGCCAGGTCTTTGCACGTTATATATGACATTTGTTTTCTCCTATAAATCTAAATTTGTTTTATTGTTCAGCAATTAATTCAATGCCTGAGAAAGTACGTTCAAGTTATCTTCCATCACGTTCAGATACGTCTCACCATCAGCTACAGCCTTTGCAGTCACAGACTGCATCGAATTCATCGTCAGGATCTCCTGATTTTTCGAATCTGTTGTCTTCTTTATCGACTCTGCTATACTGTGATCCGCACCCTCTATCGTCAGAATAACCGGAAGCTTTAACTCATCCACCTTCTGCGCAAGGAATGTTATCGTCTCAAAACTTGCCTCCGACTCAGCACTGCATCCCACAAATGCAGCATAGTAAGTAAGGCCATAATCATCCGCCATATATCGGAAAGGGAATCTGTCGCCAAACAGAATTGCCTGACGTTTTCCCTTAGAAACTGTTAGTTCGTACCTTCCATCAAGATCATTGAGTTCATCAACGTACTTGCCTGCATTCTCCATGTAATCAGATTTATTATCTGGATCAAGCGCCTGGATATTATCCGCCAACACATTCGTCAACGCCACTGCGTTCTTGAGTGAAAGCCATACATGTTCATCATACTCCGGGCCTTCCTCTCCTCCCTCTTCTTCCTCTGCCTGCATGCCTGGAACAACCTCTTCCTCTTTGACTGCAGTTCCCAAAGCGTCAAGCATATTTACAACCTTCATATCCTTATTAGTCGCTTCTTTCAGGGCACTATCCACCCAGCCATCAGACTCACCGCCAACATACACAAGCATATCTGCGTCAGCTATCTTTGCTATATCCTCTGCAGTTGGCTGATAACTGTGAAGATCCATCCCCTGATCGAGCAGCATAGTAAGCTGAAACTTGTCGGAATCACCGCCTATAATATTGCGGATCCAGTCATACTGAGGAAAAGTCGTACATACAATGCTGTACGCCGCAGCATTTGCCGTATTTTCAGGCACACTGCCCCCTTTCTGATCAGAATCTGCTGCCGTCATTGATGCTCCGCAGCCACAAAATGCTGAAACAGTAAGTACCGATGCCATAACAAGGCCAAATATTCTATTTTTCATAATGATCAATAAACCTCCGAATTGATTGATAAAATTGACAGGCATATTTTGATGCCTATAATTGGGTAAATTTAATAAACTGCCTCTAGATCAAAAAACACCAATAATAAGTATTCGCCCTTATCTTTAGATGTATTTCCAGACGCAATTCTCAGTCAATATCCGTACTTTAAATCAATTCAGCAATTCCACCTTCAGGGAAACGAGCGTATCGGTACAATACTCGTGGGTATACACCAATACAACTCCAAGTGTGAACACACTTAAGAACGCCAGGAACACTGGCGTAGTTGACATTGTCTTTATATTTGAAAGGAACTGTGCAGCCTGCTGCAAATGCATACATATAGGACATTCCTGCCCCGTACAGTCATGCTCCACATTGCGCGCAATATAGCCGTAAGAGAAAAGTACTTCCGATACAAAGAACACTATAAGAATCCATGACATTATTCTCTTTTTACTCATTCTGCACACCTCCTTTTCATTGTAGGAATTTGGGGATATATAGTTTTCGTTGTGACCGTAACGATGCAATCCCATCTGTAACAATCACGTTTAGTTTAGACTACAGCGACTCCACAACGCCTCTGACAATCTTTGCAAATACCACATATCGACGATCTGTCACAGTCGATCATAAATCCATACCTCTCATGAACTCCTTTAGCTATGTGATTCATGGTATCGCGGTCAATATGTATGACTCTTCCGCACTTAACACACTGCATATGAAGGTGTTCATGACAACTATGATCAGCCTTTTCCATTCTATACATACTTGAACCACCATCAGCACTCTGATACTTTATCAATTTGTCCTGGGTAACCATGCGGTCAAGGTTGCGATATACAGTTGTTGTATTCGCATCTATGCCATTCTCATCCAAATACACACTTACATCAGCCGCGCAAAACCCTCTGTCCTGCCTCTCTGCAGCAAATGCCTCTATAGCCTGACTTATTCTCGTTTTATACTCCCTCGCCATAATATTCCTCTTTTTTGAATTTGCAAGTCATTTGCATTTTACTGTATCATAAATGGCTTTTAACTTTATGTCAACACTTTTTATCACTTTTCCATCACTACTATCTTGTTTGATATATTGCTGACAAATGGTATTTTGCCAATGACTTTATATACCGGTATGAACTCAGCCATTCCTTCTACAAGACTGTGCTGTTCTATGTATCTGTATTTCGGTATGATCTCCGCCAGCTTCTTTCCATTTGACACGCCCCAGGAAAACCTGGCATGGCTTTCATGGATGGATTTCTCCTTGATATGCTTTGCCATGAACGGAGCCATAGTCTCTACGAGCACCGTAGCATGAGTAAATTTCCTGTCTATTATGTCGAATATTTTCTTCACATCAGCTTCTGTGAGATACATCGTAAGCCCCTCTATGATGACCAGCACAGGTTCACCGGCATACTCTACCATGTCAGCCCATTTGTCGTCCATGGCAGATTCCGCTATCTGGTACACCGGTCCGTCCTCCTGCAGGAACTTTGCCCTTACAGTCATGGTCTCCGGGAGATCAATGTTGTACCAGTCTTTATATTTGCCCTCATTTCTATAGCAACGGGTATCAAGACCACAGGCGATATTCACAACCACAGCACCATTATGCTTTTTCAGGTATTCTGATACAAGCTTATCAAGAACTATAGTTCGCGCTATAACTCCGCTTCCCATTGCCAGATCCTTGTCCGCCAGTGAAAAGTCATAATCCAGGCTGTCAACTATCTCTATGGCCTTGCCATCGTATATGGCATGATCCGGTTTTCTTGATTCTTTCGCCCTGGCATAGAGTGTCTGGAGCATCGTCTCCGGGACTCCCGTTATGTCGACCTTTGATCTGCTTACTGTATTGTTCTGTGTGCTAACCATTTTTTCATTTCCTCCTGCTTTTTAATTGTGTAAACGCATGAGAGGCGCTTCGCACGGCGTTTACATAAAATATAACATTTGTCATGTTTTGTTATGTTCGTAAAAATAAGAGGTTCATCATCGATGAACCTCTTTCTTTAAACTCTCTATCAACTTTTCTGTACCGCCGGTGGCATGAATGCCGATCTTTTCTGTCAGATACATTTTCTTCTCCACATCTACATCCTCGTTCAGTATCGCCATGGCTCCTTCAAGCCGCATCTTAGCCAGCACGCGAACCAAAGTCTCATCCGGCTCGCATCCAAGCTGTGACCTGTAATATGCCGCAAATGAATGTCTCATGAACTCCTCAACCCTCTGGTGATAATTCTCATAGCAGCTGCCGTCAGCGCCATGCATGATGATCATTACCTCTTCCCTGTGTGCCCGAAGGAATTGCATCATAATCTTATCTGCATCTACGCCCGTGGCGGGGTTCTCAATCTCCCCCTTCATAAGTTCTCCAAGCATGGCTTCATATTGGTTCACAAGCGGTTCAAGTATCGCCTTAAACAGAGCCTCCTTGCTCTCAAATGAAAAGTAGAAAGCTCCGGTGGTAACTCCAGCACTCTTGCATATCTTTCTGAGGCTTGCCCTCTGGTAACCATTTTCAAGGAATTCCTCTTTGCCGGCTTTTTTAAGTTTTTCTATCGTTTCACTACGCTTGTCGTTTTCCATAACACACGTTATGTTAGCACAAACTAACTAGTCTGGCAACATATTTTTGAAAGTTATCTCTATTTGCCATCCAGGTATCTTCGCACCGTCTCAAGGCCGCCGAGTGGCACGCAGGACTTCTGGTCATGATTCTTACATGCCTCATAAGTGTCCTCAAGATCAAACCAGCACACGCCGTCAAGCTCTTCCTTCTGTATTGTCAGATCTGCTATGTCCACCTGTTTCTGATACACGAACACAAATGCCACCTCGTTGTCCCTGAACATTCTGCCATGAAATTCCTTCTCATACCGGATCCTGAATGTTCCCGCGAAATCAAGATCTGCGGCCTCAGCTTTGATGCCAAGCTCCTCTCCGAGTTCCCTGAGTGCCGACTCCATCGGTTCATCGCCCGCCTGTATATGTCCGGCAGAGGAAGTGTCATACCTTCCGGGAAAAGAATCCTTATCCATCGACCTCTTCTGCAGAATAACCTTATACCTTCCATTCTCTTGCTTCGCTATCCAGATATGGGCAGTCCTATGACATATGCCTTTTGCATGTGCCTCGCTCCTCTCCACTGTGTCTCCGGTAGGGTTGCCCTGTTCGTCGCATATATCAAAAAGTTCCATTATAGTGTACCGTCCTTATTCATTCATACATGAACCATTATTGTTTATCAACTCCGATTTGTAAAGCAAACAGCTAACATTTTTCTACTATTCTACACTTTGTATACTTTTATAAACGTTTTATAAAATATCAGTAATTACACTTGATATTGACCACTTTTTAGGATATTCTCAGATTACTATAAGTTACTAAATAAGTCAGCTCTAATTGACACTAACATTATTGAATATTAGAATTCTTGTATGATATGATTATGGTAACCTTACCATGCGAAATGGGAACTTTAAGAGATGGGTGTTCTACCATATAAAACAAATGAACAATTTTAATATGGATGTTCTACCATACAAAATGGAACAATTTTATGGGAGCCCTACCATGCAAAAAGGTTTTTAAGAGCTGTGCATTTTAGCACAGCTCTTTTATATTCTCAGAAAGGCGATAATGGATATCCTAAATTTTTACTATATTGATTTAAAATACATAAGAAATCTGTCTTGTGCAGATGACAACGTAACGTCAGTCTCCCCTCAGGTATGTAAGGAGAATCGACCATTTCTTGGAATAATCATTCTTATAGGTGGTCAGAAATATTGCATCCCCCTTACCTCACCAAAAAAGAAATTTGAAAATATGAAAAGCCAGATTGATTTCATCAAAATATTTGACCACAACAGCAGGCATCCTGAGTATTCTTCTAAAATCATAGGAATTCTCAATCTAAACAATATGATTCCAGTTAACAACTCAGTTATATCTAAGGTCAATCTGAAATTAAACCCTCACGATACCCCAGATAAAACAAAACGAAAGATTCTTATGCAGAAGCAATTATCCTGGTGTCGGAATCATTCCGATACCATAATCAACAGAGCCAATAAAGTCCACTCTCTCATAACTGATTTTCCCGACAAAAATCGTAACCTTACCAAAAGATGTGTAGACTTTAATAAACTTGAGCACATTTTAGCCCAATACTCGGATGACTAAAATTCCTACACCACCAGCCGGGCCTTCGCCCTGCCGGTTCTGTCCTTTTCCACCACGATCTGCTTGTCAATCTTCTCCTTGAGTTCAGTCACGTGCGATATTATTCCCACCAGCTTGCGTCCCTCGGTCACGCTGACCAGCGCTTTGTATGCCTGTGGCAGAGTCTTTTCTGTGTCCAGTGAGCCAAAGCCCTCATCCACAAACATCGTATCTATCTGTATGCCGCCAGCCGAAGCCTGCACCTCATCGGAGAGTCCAAGTGCAAGGGAGAGTGATGCCATGAATGACTCGCCCCCAGAAAGAGACTTAACGTCTCGTCTGCTGCCGTTGTAATGATCCACAACACAGAGGTCAAGGCCGATCTGGCTTCTCTTGTCACTGCTGTCCGTCACACGCCCCAGCTCATACTGACCATCTGACATCTTCAGGAATCTCAGATTTGCACGCTGAATTATCCTGTCAAAATACGACATCTGTATATACGCCTCAAGGTTTATCTTGTTCTTGCCGGATACATTTCCTGAGGCAGTGTCATAGAGCGACTTCACGCTTACATATTTCTTTTCTTTTGCCAAAAGCTCATCTGACTTTCTGCTTATATTCGCCATAGCCGTTTCATTTGCACGGATGCGGCTGTTTCCATCCTGCATGAGAAGTCTGATCCTTCCCAGCTCATCTCTCACTGCGGTTTTATCTTCCTCAAGCTTAGCAAGTTCGAGCTTCTCTGCTGATTCCAGCGTGTCTGTCAGAGCCTTTATCTGCCCCTCCAGTGTCTTAATATCCTGGATCACAGCATTATATCTCTTCTCAGCGGCATCAAATGAATCCTGCAGTTTCTTTGCTCTGCCAAGAATCTCATTCATCTTCGTTTCCGCCTCACTCCGATTTCTGAATCTGAGCCCCGCGGCCAGTTCTGTCGCCTGTTCTCTGTCTGAGACAACCTTTGCCGTGAGCGCCGATATATTTCTCTCAAGCTCCGCCAGCTTCACCTGCATCCCAGCAAATGCTTCTTCCTCCTGAGGAAGTTTTGCAGCAAGCTCATCCCTTCTGCTGACCCTTTTGCATTCAGCCTCGATCTGTCTGTCAGTATCGGCAATCTTCTCATCGTAATATCCTATATTCTTCTCAACCTTTTCCGGCAGACCGTCTATATCCTCCGGAGCGTCAAATTTCCTTCCAGCCTGCTCAATAATGCTGTTTCTGATCTCTGTGACACTGGCAAGCTTTATCTTTGCATCCGTAGCACTGGCATTTGCCCTGTCGCGGGCTTTGTCAGCATCCTTCTTCGCATCATCTAACTGTGCATCTGTCGGAGCCTCCTTTGGCAGCGATGCAAGGAGTTTGTGCTCCGTCGCACCGCACACAGGGCACGCCTGTCCCTCCTTCAGATCCTTTGCTAGGATTCCCGCCTGGGCATTCCTGTAGAGCGTGCTCATATGCTCATACAAATCCTGCTTTCTGGTATACATCTCATTATCAAACAGATACTGCTTCTGTGCTTTGTCCACCGCCTGCTTTCTTCTGCTGTATTCCATGAGCAGTCTGCTTATGCCATTCAGATAGTCAACAGCGTCAGCCATCTTCTCCCTCGATGCCGTGATTGCAACTATTTTCTCCCCCGCATCCGCAAGCTGTGTCTGTTCCAGTCTCAGCTTTTCTATGCTCTTCTGTTTGTCTGTCACAAGCATTCTGCCCTTCTCTGCCTGTTCATTTTGCCTTTGCAGGAGCTGTTCCTCGTCTGCAATATTTTTTCTCTTCTCGTCCAGTTTCTCATAGTTTGGAAGCTCGTTATTTATAACTGCTGCCTGCCTTTGGAGCTCTTCCGTTTCTGGGCGCGCTTCCTTTGTCCTGTTTAACTCTGCCTCAGCAACAGTTCTGTCATTCTGTACATTTGCAAGCTCCAAATGTGCCTTTTCAAGCTGCACTCTGGCTTTCTCTGTCTGCTGTGCCTTGCCTATCAGCGTGTCAAGTTCCCCGACCCGGGTCTCAAGTGTACCGATCTGCTTCTCATATGAATCCGTTCTTGCCTTCTCCGTTACAATAAGCTTTCTGATGAGTGTGATCACCTCATCAATTGGCATCTGGCCGTCCTTTGCCTTCTGGACACTGAGTCCAAGAGGGTCATCCTCTCCGCAGACTATCCCGGATATATACTGCTCTATACTCTTCTTCATATCGTCCCGTTCACTCTGAAGCTTTCTCGTCTCATCCTGAAGACGCTTCTGCAGAACAAAATACCTTGATGTGTGAAAAAGCTTGCTGAATATCTTCTGTCTGTCCCCGGACTCCGCCACCAACAGTTCCTTGAACTCACCCTGGGCAAGCATGGATATCTGCGAAAACTGCTCTCTGTCCACACCCAACAATTCCTGAAGATATGAATTTACCTTCGTTCTGTTGGCAATGACCGAGTCATCCGGCAGATACAATTCTGCAGCCGCATCCTGCAGGGTAGTTCCCTCACCTTTTTTCTTACGTCTCTCATAGGAAGGATTTCTTTTAACTCTGTAAGTCTTCCCCATATGATCAAATGTCAGCTCAACGTAGGTATCTGTGTCCACATCGGCATACGTTGATCTCATCATCCTCGCATCTCGGCTCGCCCCGCTCGGCTCATCATACAGCGCATAACAGATGGCATCGAATATCGTGGTCTTTCCCGCACCTGTATCCCCAGTCACAAGATACAAGCCTTCAGCCCCAAGCTGGGCCATGTCAAGCATCTGGACTCCCGCATATGGTCCAAATGCCGACATCGTAAGATTTATGGGTCTCATCACCAGGCCTCCTTTCACAATGTATCGCCCCTCTCGCCTCCGCGAGCGGGGCAGGTCGTCGGAGCGCATTTAAGTTATTCGCTTCGCTCATAAGCGCTCCTCCTTCCATATAGAGTCTATAATATCCTGAACAAAACTCCTCTGTTCATCGCTCATTTCCTTGTTGTTCTGCTTCTCATACAACTCTCCAAACAGATCTATAGGCTTTTTTCCTTCAAGCACAGCGCCATCGTCTATCGTCTGTGTCACACGGGTTCTGGTGTTGTCGTATCCAAGCTTCATCACATTTGGATAGACCGTTCTGAGTTTTCCCAAAGCATCCGGCACGTCATCCTCGTCCGTGAGAACCACATACAGATAATCATCCACAGCCGTCCCCTCATAGTTTCGCCTGTCCATCAGCTCGTCAAATGTTCCCTTTACCTCGCGCAGCTCATGCATCGGAACAAGCGGAACAGTCCTTATCTCTATTTTCTTGTTCTCAGGGATGTCAACAACTGTCACCGATTTGGTGTGGTTAGCCTCCGAAAGTGAATACTTAAGCGGTGTTCCACAGTATCTGACAGTCTCCCTGCCCACCTTCTGCGGCCCATGTATATGCCCCAGCGCCACATAGTCAAATGAGTCGAATACCGACACATCCACATTGTCCAGACCGCCCACATTCTCCTCCGACTCCGAGCGCACAGCCCCGGTCACGAACTGGTGGACCACAAGGATATTTGTAACCTTCTCATCAACATCCATGTGCTCCACCGCCACACGGCAGGCATCCGTGTAATCCTTTATATCATCCGCCTCATCAGGGAATACCGCTCTGACCATTGCCGGCTTCACAAATGGCAGCATGTATATGTTCACCATCTGTCCTTTTCCATCCTCCAGCTTATATGGTCTGACCAGCCCATCTCCCATCATGGCTATCTGTGCCGAATCATATACCGGCGATATATGGATTCCACTGAGATCAATCAGACTTGATGCAAATGCCAGCTTGGCCGCCGAATCATGGTTGCCGCTGATGATATATACTTGCAGCTTTCTCTTTGCAAGCGAGGTCAGGAAGCTGTCCAGCAGTTTCACCGCCTCCTCGCTCGGCACAGACTTATCATATACATCCCCGGCTATGATGACTCCATCCGGCTGCTCATCATCGATGATGCCCAATATTTCTTTTAATATATACTCCTGATCCTCCAACATAGAAAATTCATTTACACGCTTTCCTATGTGAAGATCAGATAAATGGATCAAACGCATATACACTTCCCCTTTAAACAAAACATTCGTTGAAATAATTATAACATCACCGACAATATATCCCAATTATGTTTATCTTAATTTCGGTGATTTCGGTTTCTCCGCTACATGAAATACCATATTCGTCATATACTATGTAATATAGCACTAGTTTTCATCGGAGAACGCTCTATGGCAACTACTAACAAACTCAATTTTTTTCGTTTTTTCTTCATATCGATCCTCGGAGTGCTGCTACATTTCACCTACGAGTGGTCAAATGACAATCCCGCTGTCGGACTATTCTCGGCAGTGAACGAGTCAACCTGGGAACACCTGAAACTTATATTCTTTCCAATGCTCCTGCTGACAATGATGGAATTTCTCTGGGCTCATATAAAAGATAAGCCCCTGCCGGAACATTATCTTCCAGCAAGGACTGTCGGTATCCTGTCAGGTATGGCTTTCATTGTGGTCGGTTTCTACACTCTAAATGGTGTACTGGGCAGGAATTATGAGTTTCTGAATATCGCACTTTATTTCGCCGGGGTTGTATATGCATTGCGCACCGAAAACAGATTAGAATCCAGGCAAATGTGCATAAATGACTACGTTGCCATGACCATCCTGGCAATTCTCGCGGTTGCATTCTTTGCATTTACCAACTATCCGCCTGAACTGGGGGTATTTGCGGTTCCTACAACAGATTAACCACACACATCAGAAGCACCACCTGCATTACAAGTATAAGTGGCACTCCAACCGAGAAATAATTCTTCCTTATCTTGTGCCTGAACACCACCATTCCAAGCAGAGCACCGATACTTCCACCGGCAAATGCCATGCCGAGCAGGACAGCTATAGGTATCCTGTATCCGCCCTTGACCGCTCTATATTTGTCAATTCCGAACATGACAAATGTTACAACACTCATTGCCGCAACGAACCAAAGTGTCCATCTGTATTCCACAAACACATTCCAGAATGCAAAGTTCCATTTGCCCGCAGGTCTAAGCTTCCAAGTCATGAACACCGCAAGCTCTATCACACACACGCACACTGTGAACACTCTCAGCATCATATTCGTCTTGGATGCAGTCCTGTCACACAACGCAAATGCTATTATCATGCCAGGGGCACCACCGGCAATGGCTATGATCCCCAGCAGAACACTGAGCGCCTTATGGCTTGTTCTCCTGCGTCTCGCAGCCGTCACTCCATCAAGGACAGCTCCTAGTATATTTATACATATCAGATATATGATCAACTTATCCATTATATATACCCACCTTGTCTACTGACATTGTATACATAGTTCCACTCTCCTATATACTTCTACTGATCTGCGATGAGCACCTGCGGCTGAACCTTTCTGATGTTCCCCGCTCTGATAAATGCTACCACAGAGAATAACACGCTCATAAATATCAATGGTATAACCAGTGATATCACGCTTGTACTTAAATTAAAACTGTATATTCCAAATGATTCAAATCCTGCCTTGAAGAATGGCTTGCTGACGATAAGTGCCAGAACTATACCAAGCAGCGAACCCACAACTGCCGTCACGATAAAGCGGACCGCAAGCTGGCATCTGAGTCTGAAGGATGTAAATCCAAGTGCCTTGTATATTCCGATATCCTTCTGCTCACGCATGAGAACCTTGCCACACACGATTATGACCGTGACTATCACGAATACAGCCCCCAACATATATGTGAGCAATGTAAGTCCCTGTATTGCAATGTTGACTGTACCCGCCACTTCTTCAAAATCATCCTTTGCTGAATGTATTGAATACGTGATGCCCTGATTATCGCCATATCTCTTATCTATCTCCTGGATTATCGCATCACATTCATCAGTATTGTCAAGATCATAACATATACCTTTGCCGCTCCATTCCTCTTCATCTGAACTGATTTTGGCAGCTCCACTGACACCAGACTCACTTACGGTCTCTTCGCTGGCAAACTTACTATATGCAGCCTTACTAATTGCAAAGTTCTTGCCCATATCATTTGCCGAATCGTATATGCCGGAGATCACCATCTTCCTTGCCACTCCGCCGCGCTTGACTGTGACTGTGTCACCTACGTTCATATGAAATCCATCAGCCACATACTGGGTTATCAGCACTTCATTGTCATATGTGCAGGTTCTTCCCTTTCTTATCGTGTTGATCATATCAGGGTCCTCCACTATATAACAATACATCTGCACATCATCGAACAGAAGGTACTCGCTGGACATTTGATATTTTCTATACGCTGTGTGTTCTGATATAACATTCTCTATATCCTTCTGCGTATCCTCATCGACAAACGAAGCAGTCAGGTCATACTTCGTGACTGAAAACATATCCACCAGCATATTCTGTGAATTAAACCAGCGCATCATATCGTTCATAAGTATCATGAACATGGCAAGTATAGCAGTCACTATGATGGCTGCGGCATACTGTTTCTTCTCAGATATAAACTGTCTGTATGCAAGACTCACACCAAGTTTCTTGCCTGAGACCGGAAGCTTCAGAACGCTTGAGAAATGCACACTGTCCCGTCCACCTCTTATCGCCTTTATAGGTGTGGCCTCGGATATTCTCCTTGTCTTCAACATGATAAATGCTGCTACCAGAAGCAGTATCGCCAATATGACACACAGCACAAGTCCTACATTAATATCAGACGGAACTTCAAGTCCTGAAGAAGATCTTGTGGCACTATTTATAATTTTTAGTATCGGAATGGCCAGTGGTATTCCAGCAAACAGTCCAGCTGCCACAGTGCACATATACCCGGCAAGCAACGCCAGCTTCACCGATGCATTTGTCATTCCGACCGCTTTGAGTATTCCTATGTTAACAAAATCCATCTCTATGCTGCTGCCGATGTTGTGTCCTAGAACTATCATAGCCGCCACCAGAAGCAGCACAACAAATATAAGCAGCACCGCGGAGAATACCTTTGTCATAAGAAGCATGTAATTTCCCGCCTGCTCCTTTGATAAAGTTATCCAGCAATATGACGCGAAATCACTCACATTATTCAGTTCTCTCTCAAACTCCATCTCCGTGAGGTCCAGGCCCGGCTTTTTATCTATTATGATAAGCTTTGACAATTCAAAGGATCTCTTGTCATCTTCCAGTCCGCTTCTATTATCTTCCGCAGCCTTTGCCTTGAGATCCGCAAAATCCTCATCTGAGATCAATATCGTCTTTATTCCCATGACCGAAGATCCCATATATGGATCCTCGAAAAATGACGCAACTTTGAAGGTATAAGAACCGTTATCATTGCCCAGCTCGACTGTATCACCAATCTTGCAGTCATACATACCTATGAAACTGAACGGCACACTTACCTCACCTTTTTCAAGCCGGCGATCTGTCATTTTGTTATCCACATCATACTGATCATATGTGAGCACGCTGTCTGTATCATTCAAAACGAAGCTGCTGTTTCCGCCTTTTCCATTGCAGTCCTTAAGCAGCAGATATACAACATCTGCTGCTTTCACTTCCTGCACCGCATCACATTTGCCAATATTCTTTATTATCTTGTCTGCACTTGTTCCATAGGCATCCAGCCTGTTCTCCCCATAAAGTGCGGCAAGCATACCTCCATAACCAACCTCTTCCATAGCTTCCGAATCATGCCTTATGGAATTCGTGTAGTAAGAAAGCACTGAACAGAATGCCAGAGAAATGATAAGCATAAGCACGAACACACTTATATGCACGCCCTTGTTTCTTCTCATATTTCCTCGAAGCACCATCATGATATATCTCATCCCGGCACCTCCTACCACTGCATGGAACCAAGCCATGCATCTATCTGGCTCTCACGGCTCTTGCGATCTTCTTCAATATATTGTGACAGCTTCAGCTCACCTATGATCCTTCCGTCCTCTATGTAGATGATCCTGTTCGCCCTGATAGCAGCCCTCACATCGTGGGTAACCATGAGTATGCTCTGTCCCTCCACGTTGAGCTCGGTGAGAAGATCCAGCACATCCTGGGTATTTCTGCGGTTTAATGCGCCTGTCGGCTCATCTGCGAAAAGGATACCCGGACTGTTGATGACCGCTCTGGCAATAGCGCCCCTCTGTGCCTCTCCGCCGGACACCTGTGCAGGAAGTCGGTCAGCAGCACTTTCTATATTCATCTTTTTTATGAGTTCATCAGCCCTGTTTTCAGTCTCTTTTGTTCTCGTATCCTTATTCATATAACCCGGCACAAGTATGTTCTCTCTAATGCTGAGGTTACTAACAAGATGTATCTGCTGAAACACAAATCCAAACTCATATACTCTGAGTTCTGCCATGCGCTTCTCATTATATTCTGTTATATCCTCGCCATCATATATGACCTTTCCCGAAGTCGGTCTGTCCATCCCGGACAGACTGTAAAGCAGTGTGGATTTTCCCGAGCCTGACGCTCCCATGATGACTGTAAAATCTCCCTTATAGATATCCAGATCCATATTGTTGAGCACATGATTCTGCACGCCCTCACTGGAAAAGCTTTTGCAAAGGTCTCTTGCCTGAAGAATTATATCTGCCATTTCTCTCTCCTTTTTATAGTTGTAGCACGGGGGCATTCAGACATCCTCTACAGATCTTCACCTCGCCACCGTGCTACAACCATATCACCCTATTTATTAACAAGTCCTTAACAAACCTTTCTTGCTGCAAAATATAACACTGCCTCCAGGCCATCAGCATGATTTACAAGTTCCACATCTCCGCCCATTCTGTCCATGAGATAATGGACAATAAATAGTCCAAGGCCCGCTCCAGGTTCATCACCGGAGTTTTCCCCTCGATAAAACTTCTCATATATGAACGGCATGTCCTTATCCGGGATTCCTGTTCCATGATCCTTTATGGACAGCCTGTATACCATATCAGCGCCGCTCACATGGACATTCCTTGGAAGTTTTTCGGGCGATATACATTCCGTAACAATACTTATCTCTGTGTCTCTGGCATACTTAGCGGCATTTGACAGTATATTTTCTATCACCTGAACCACTCTTCCCGAATCTGAATGCTCAAGCACTGCCTCGGTTATATCTCCATTCACCACGATATCCATTCCGAGACCTATATCTGACAGGACCTGTTCCAGCAGAGGTTTTATCTCAACCTTATCACTCTTCACCACCAGTCTGTCCAGATCATGCAAGGAATGAATAAACATGTCATTCGTTATGGACGTAACCTCATCACATTTCTTCATGATGACCGACGCATACCTCTCCCTGCGCTCCTGGGTGGCATCCATATTCATGACCAATGCCTCCGCATATCCTCTTATAGATGCGATCGGAGTCTTTATATCATGTGACAGCGTGGCTATAACTGTCTTGTTGTTCTCTATCGCTTCCTGCTCTCTACGCCTTGCATGCACTATCTCCGTTCTCATATGGTCAAATGCCCACGTGAAGCTTCCGAACATATTTACCCGTCTGTACTTAAGTTCGGTGTCCATATCCCCTGCTGCCAGATGTGATGCATAATCCTCCAGCTCGTCAAATGGCCTGAGAACACACACGTATATGTACAGGAATAATACAATCACAACACACAAGACAACGATATACATGATCACTATATTCCTAAGTCCTGACTTGCCGGTATCTATCTTTTGTTCCCTGAGTTCATTCATTACAGCGTCAAGCTTTTCGTCAGCATCTGTGGATCCCGAATCATACAGTTGTTTCACTTCATTCAGTTCCACTATATACTGCCCATATTCATCATCTTTTATCCGCCGTGTCTCGTCCTGCTTCTCCCTGTAGAACAGCCAACCAAAAACTATGGTTATAGCGCACATGAACACGATCAGCATTTTTATTATATTGCTTCTTACTGAATGTCGCTTCATATAAACTCCCTATAGCTGCCAAGTGGACATCCACCTTACAAGCTCATATTATTCTCACTGTCTTTGTCTATTCACTATCTCCCAGCACATATCCCGTTCCCCATACCGTACGGATAAGCTGCGGATGTGAAGGATCTGTCTCAAGCTTTTCCCTGAGCCACCTTACATGCACCGCAACCGTGGATGGCTCCACATCGCTGTACACCCCCCACACGGCACTCATGATCTGTTCCTTGGTCAATACCCTGCCTCTGTTCTCCGCCATGTATACAAGCAGGTCAAATTCCTTCGGCTTCATATCCACATTACTTTTGTTTCTGCTCACAGTCCGTGCGTGCCTGTTGATCTCTATCTCGTTCCCGTCTGTGTTCATGGTCAACATCTCAGACTTATTGTCATCAACACCATAAGTTCTCCTGAGTATCGAACGGATACGAGACATAAGCTCTTTCAGTGAATACGGCTTTGCGATATAGTCATCTCCACCCATATCAAGGCCATTCACCTTGTCATCCTCACTCGTCCTTGCACTTGCAAATATGATTGGCACCTGCGAAGTATGCCTGAGTTCTTTACAGAATGAGAAACCTGTACCATCGGGAAAATTGATATCCAGAAGTATGAGATCACATTTGTTATCTGTCAGCACTTCATATGCATCGTCTATGCTGGCTGCGTACAGAAAAGCATAGCCGTTGTCCTCCAGCATATCCTGTATCAGCATAGACAGATCAGCGTCATCATCCACTATAAGTATTGTTCTCTTGTCTGTATGCTTTTCTGTCATCCTATACCCTCCAATATCTTCACTGTAGACAATTCATATTATATGACTCTAAACTGCCCACATATCGTCTGTAATATCATCCACAAGCAGTGCATACAGCCAACTATTTTTCTTTATTCACCAGCATGTCATATGTAACACCATATTTCTCCGCTATGTCACTGGCATATGATTTACCAGCAGGTGGCGCTATCTCGATCTTGTAAGATCTTTGTGAGCCCTCATTGTGTACGATCAGCGAATATACCTTGCCCTCTGTATGCCCTTCATTCATCTCATCCACATCAAAGCCCAGCTTATGCATATGGGTGTTGTATATCGTTCTCGTTCCCTTTGTCAGAATCGCTCTCACGGAATCTCTGGCTATATAATAGCCCTCCTCAAATGACGTAGTTGAAAACGTCTCATTGAGAAGTATCAGGCTGCTGTCACCCGCACCGTCAAATATCTCCTTAAACCTCTTACACTCCTCACCAAGTCTTCCAAGATCCAGGGTCTTGTCTTCGTCAGCAGGGAAATGCGTAAATACGCAGTCCACAGGAGCAAATTCAAATTCATCACCCGGGATATATATACCGCCCTGAGCCAGTACAAAAAGCTGACCTATCGTCTGGGTTATGGTCGTCTTTCCACCCCTATTTGCTCCTGTCAGAATATACACTCTGTGCTCGCTGTCAAAGTCCAGATCATTGGTCACTATGTGCTCCGACTCCTCCGTGTCAAATGCCGCAAGCTTGATATTGTATATGCCACGAGCCTTCATATAATATCTGCTCTTTGAATCGTCCTCCTCGGAAATATCTGCATTCGGCTGATATGCAGAGTTCACAACCTTTGCCTTGGAAAATGCTGCGCCGCGTTTCTGCAGTTTTTCTATGTACTCAGCCCATCTTATATAGTAAGTGAGCTCAGGTATGAGATCCGTCATATCAGTTATGGTAATCGACACATACTTATTTAACGTCTCCCTCATCCTCTTGACAATTCTTGTTATGAGCTTGGTGACTACCCTGTCTGTATACCGCGTAATATCTTTGGATTTGTCAGAATCAGGAATACCAACCATTCCTGCCGCCAAGTTATTTGCACCTCCAGTTACCACTCTTCCCTGAAGTTCCTGCTGAAATTTGGATAATGCTTCATTTACCGCATCTAACGGCTGAAATCTGAAGTCACTCTTAGCGTCGAGGTTGTCACTTATCTTATCTCTGGACATCAAATGACCGTAGAAATTGCTCAGCACACCGCCCCTCGTAAATTGCTTACTATTTACAGATATCAAGCCAACGCCATCAGCCTCATATCTGCTGTTCAGATTAACTCCTATAGTTATACTTCGAACCTCACCACTCACCTTTTTCAGCTCTGATATGTCCTTCTTCAGCTCACTGAAACCGTTGTCCTCATATATATTCTGAACATACTCCTTAAGACCTGTAAATCCCTCGGAATGCAAGTTTTTATCCTTCAGGCAGGAATATAACGAATCTACGCATTCTATGTAATCGCCTATCTCATCAAGTCTGTGCATAAGATCCCATATACCTGAATTCTCATCATAATCGCGTTTAAAGCTGCCGTAATCCTTGAGAAAGCTTATCTTCCCAAGAATCTCCATCATGTCGTCTCTGAGTTTTTTATTTCCAATTATGTCGTCAAACACACCACCTCTGTACTTTGTAACAGATGGATCTGCATATATCCGTGACATAACTCCCATTATATAATTCTGTTCAGACTCATTTGCCGACAGTTGTCTACATATCATATCAAGCCCAAGGTCATGCATGACCACAGGGCTCAGTACCCTAAATGAATACTCACCATCCGGTACCAGAAGACTGTATTTTCCTGTTGTATTTTTCCCCATATCTACACCTTTCAAGTAATGCCTAAAGCCTGTCAATCCAGCTCATACCATATATCTTCCGCCAAGCTCAATTCTAATTTCTGCCTATCACCTTCATATACGCTGAAACCATCTCCACGACACCGTCCACGCCGAGCTTCGCCTCATCAAGGCACAGGTCATAATGTCCTGAATATCCCCAGTTCTCTCCTGAGTAATAGTCATGATAGCTTCTTCGCTTGGCATCAGTCTCCTCCACAATACTCTTTGCCTTTGATTCTGATATGCCATGCTTGTCCATTATCCTCTTTATTCTGCTGTCTTTATCTCCGCACAGGAATATTCTCACTGCATCGTTCCTGTTCTTGAATGCAAAGTCCGAGGCTCTTCCCACTACAACGCCATCCTGTCCGTCAAGCAATCTCTCAAGTACCTCCTCCGGGGTCTTTCTTCTCTTCACGACAAAGTCATCTGACACCGACTGCATCATAGAATCTATAGCCTTCTCTCCAAAGAAAAACGGATATTTGTCATACACACCCTTCTCCTTTGCCAGCCTTATTATCTCTTTCTTTGTGTAACAGGCTATACCATATTTTGAGGCAAGTCTTGCCGCCACCTCATCGCCGTCACATCCACACTCTCTGCCTATTGTAATTATCATTCTGTGCACCTCCACTCGTCATTCTTATATAATAGAAATGTCTCATCTCTATAACTCATCAAACAATACACCCCCATTATATTACAATATAGCTGCAGCTGCATCCTATAACTTGCAATATCTACCTCTTTAGAATCCCCGTTCCATACATACGAAATGCTTATCAAAAAGATCACACTCTCCAACCGTTTCAAAACCAATCTTGGCGTATGTCGAAAGCGCCACCACATGTCCTTCTCTGACAAGTATATGAACGCCCTTCATGCCTCTGCTTTTCAGGACATCACAGGCATAGTTCATCATAGTCTTCGCAATTCCCTGTCCCTGCATATCCTTCCTGACGCACAGCCTTGAAAGTTCTCCCGATGGAGCCAGATCTGCTCTCCAGCACGTAAGTGCCTCAACAGCATCGTCGTGATCTATGGATATTGTGGCTACAATCTCTTCTTTGTCATTCTTCATAACAAACAGATCCTCGTTCTTCAGGTCAAATGCTATGGTATTCTCATCAGGATAATTCTCGCTCCACTCACACGGTCCGCCTATCATGGCGTGATAGAGCGAGAGCAGTTCTTCTTTGTCTTTTGGTGTTGCATTTATTATCTTCATATGTCATCTATGTCCTTTCCACAATATAACTGTTGACTTTTCCTGTAGCTTGTTTTATTTTTATTTTATTAAGAAATGGGTTTTCTACTGGGTAGGGTTTATACCTGACAAGGCTTGCTCGTTTCTTTTTTTATTTCTAAAACATCGTACAGATACATTTTCCCAGAAGCGGCATGTCTGATCAATAATCTTGCACTAAACACATTGTACCGCTCAACCTCACCACTTTCATCGTAAACCGGTAACGCAAATCTGGTATCATATCTATACCATCCATTTTTAGCATTACGGCTATGTTTCTCTTTTTTATTTTCTTCCGCCGTTTTGGATGTTGCTATTTCAATGATCTCTGGAATTGCCTGAGCCGCATTTGCCTTTGCTTTTGTCTTTGCATTGTCAATAAGCTCCATATATCTGAGCATATGCTTTCTCACATGATTATCCGATCTGCGATAACACTCAATGAGATATTTCTCATCAGCACTATAATCGACGCTGCTGTTCTCATCCCCGTCTTCTCCAAGCAGCTCTGCCAATGACATGCCAAGTGCCTTACAGATAACAACCAGCTTATCAGCCTGTGGATTGATCTTCTTCTTTTTCCAGTCATTTATAGTGCTGGTGGAAATCCCCGTTCGCCTCGAAAGCTCTGACTGGCTCATACTCAGATCATAAAACTTGAAAATTACGAAATACATCTGCCTAGCTACTCGATAGCTGTGGCTGTCGCTGATACCAGACTTACTATAATCGGAAAATGGATGAATTCGAGAAGGTATACGAGCTCAACAAAGCCATACATCTCCCAGTATGCCTGAATGACATAGAGATCACAGAAGGAGAGTGGGAAGAAACTAAGAGATAGCCTCCAGAAAAAGCATTGCCTCAATCGCCGGTGTCTTTGAAGCATATTCGGTATTTTCTATGCCATTGGTAAGCAACAGCCGTTCCCAAAGCTTAGGATAATTTGCGAAATCAAATGTATTGTCATCCAGTATCACGTATTCATCTATCTCGGGATGTTCCGCCAGATAGCTCTGAATGCCCTCTCCTCTGCCAACCCAGACATCGGTTGTCTTTCCAGACAGGCTTAGTCCAAATTTTCCCAGCATAGATACAAGATATGAGAAGTCATCCCCGTCTTCTCTCATAAGCTTCCAATCAGAAGTCAGAACGATTGCTGCATCGCCAAACTGTTTTAACGCCTTTTTCAGCAGCCTCACTCTGGACTCGTCTATCCCGGTTCTTCCACTCGGCGCTCCCACAACTGTCGTCCGGGTATTCAATACACCATCTATGTCCAGAAACAATGCAAAACTCATATGGCTTCTCCTTTCTTGTGAATGCCAGCACATATATAATGCGCTGGCATTTACCATTTATAAATCTCTCTTATCAAGATCAACTTATATCATATACACTTCTAAGCCTCAGCTTATCCACACTTCCACTTATAACCTTTACAGTCTTTGAATCTGCATTCAGGTCAAAATAATTATCCGACAGGATCAGATCCTCATTCTGGTTCAGGATCTCCACACTCTTCGCATAAGCATCCGCACTGACTGTGATATAGTCGCCATCCACTGTCGCCTGCAAATGAGGCTCCTCGTAGCAGAAATACTTCGGATATGAGAATATGACAGTCCCCTCTGATATTACCTGTCCTTTCATGCTTGCCTGATAGCTCACATACTGGTGGTAAATGTCGATACCAGGAAGTTCAACCTTGTCAAGCCATACGCTCGTCAGCGCTGGCGCAGTGATCTCCTCCTCGTGGGATTCAAGAACACGAGCTGACGCGTCCCTCAACTGCCAGGACACAAGGAGCTTCTCCATATTCATGGTTTCATTTGCCACGCAGAGGCGTATGGACTTCGGGAATTCAAATGGAAGTCTCACCAGCTCCTGTCCGCTTCCAAGCAAGCCCTCCTCTTCACAGGAGATCATGATCGGAGCAAAGAAACGTCTTGCATAGTAGTGAAGTGCCTTTAAGCGCTGGCAGTAATCCACACTGGACCAGGATGCAACCGGCCAGCAGTCGTTGAACTGCCAGTACACTGCTCCCATGCACCTGTCATCATTTCTGTTTCTTCGAAAATGCTCGACGCCATACCTGATAGCATCCGCCTGCAGAAGCTGCGATGCGTAGATAACCGTCTCGAAATCAGATGGATATCTATATGTCTGCTGCATATAATTCATTATCTTTCCATTTGCCGAGCCATTTCTCTGATGCCGCTCCATAATGTATGAAAAGATATTCATATCACGCTCATCATCCGTAAATGTCTCAACAGTCTTCTTTGAAGGAAATGACTGGAAACCGAATTCAGAAAGATATCTGAAGCAAAACTTTCTGTACTCAGAAAATGGCTTATCACCATGCCACACAGCCCAATAATGCACATCTCCGCGGTTCTCGTCTCTCGGATCATCAAATGAACCACCTGAGGACGGGCTCGCTGGCCAATAAAATACCTGTGGAGCATACTGCTTCATGATCTGCGGGAGAATTCGCTCGTACATAATAATATAGTCCCGCACCTCGCTGTCCTTGCTCACCCATTTTCTCTCCTTAACAAACTGCTCCATCTCATTATTGCCACACATAAGCCCGAGTGACGCATGATGGCGGATCCTCTTTAAGTTGTCAATAAATTCCGCGGTGATATTTGCCTCAAATTCTGGTGTGAGATCGTAGACAGCACACGCAAACATGAAATCCTGCCACACCACAAGTCCCATCTCATCACACATATCATAGAACCAATCGTCAGGATAATATCCACCGCCCCACACTCTTATAGAATTGAAGTTTGCAAATACCGCCTTCTCAAGCAGAGCTCTTGTGGTCTCAGGTGTCACACGTCCAAGAAGATGGTCCTCCGGAATGTAATCCGCACCCATGGCAAATATATTTACACCGTTTACGCAGGTGGCAAATCTCTCACCCCATTTGTCCTTTGTGCGGTCCATGGTTATTGTCCGCAGGCCGATTTTTCTCGTCCAGTTGTCAACCACCGTACCACCATCTTTCACAAGGTCGACTGAAACAGTGTAAAGATTCTGCTCGCCATACCCGCGCGGCCACCAGAGCTGTGGGTTGTCTATGCGTATATTCTTCATGTTATCTTCATTCAGTATCTTGTTTATAATTTCGTTCCCGAACGGATCAATTACTCGCACCCTCACACTCAGCTGTCCCGTCTCTGATCCAGAACCGATATGCTTCCGGGCAAATTCTATCTCCGGATTTATATCAAGTTCCACTGAATCCTGACCATGATGCTGCAGGATTTCAACAGAATCTATCCGTGCGGTATCAATTCCAAGCAAGCTGACCGGCCGCCATATTCCTGCATCTGGAAGATGTGCGCCCCAGTCCCAGCCAAACATGCAGTGAGCTTTTCTGATATGTACAAATCCGTTCATGGCATCCTCGGTTCCCCGTGTTGGAGCCTTCGCAAATGCATCTGCGATGAACTTTGTCGGCGAATAAAAATATACACTTAATATATTATCCGTCTGCTTCAGGGTATCCTTTACCGAATACTCCCATGTCCTGTGCATATTGTCGGCGTGTCCAAGCTTCACACCATTTAGCGTGATATCCGCAATGGTGTCCAGCCCTTCAAATCGAAGGATAACTTCATCCGATTCCAGCAGCTCATCATCACACGAAAAGCTGGTGCGGTACTCATAATCGTAATCCATCAGCTTCAGTGATTCTATCTCATTGTCCTTCCAGAATGGATCTTCCATCTTGCCCGCCTGCAGCAGATCCCCATACACCGATCCCGGCACTGTCGCCGTGATCCAATCGTCATCACCTACGCGATGCATTTCCCAACTGTTGTTTACATCAATTTTTTTCATTTTTTCTCCACGGGGACGTTCCTACTACAGCATCATCTCTGTCCACTCTTTCTCTTTAAATCCAGTCAGCACGAAACCTTCAGCAACGACAAGCGGTCTCTTCACCAACATGCCATTTGTCGCAAGAAGCTGCAACTGCTCATCCTCGCTCATGTCCGGAAGCTTGTCCTTCAGTTTCATCTCCTTATACAGCATGCCGCTCGTATTGAAGAATCTCTTGAGCGGAAGTCCACTCTTCTCATACCATTTCTTAAGCTCCTCATATGTAGGATTATCATCCACAATGTGGCGCTCCGTGTATTCGATCTTATTCTCGTCCAGCCATTTCTTTGCCTTCTGGCAGGTTGAACACTTTGGGTAACATATAAATTCCATGATTGTCCTCCTTTTCTATTTAGCTTATTGATGCAAGCCTCAATTTCATCATATCAAGTTGAACATCTTCTTCATTTACTCCGAAGACCTCAAAACTATCTGCTTGTGGCATATTGATATCCAAAAGTGTTAAATTTTGAATCATCTACAATGAGTATTTTTTTTCTTGTCCTTCTTATTTCTCTTTAGTGATTATTGATCAATAAATTGGGCTTCCTCCCTCCCAAGTTTTATATTTCTTATGGTTTTCTTCAGCAACTTCATATCAACTGGTTTTGAAATATGAGCATTCATTCCAGCAGCGAGAGAGTGCTGCATATCCTCTGAAAATGCATTGGCAGTCATGGCAATAATCGGGATCGTCTTTGCCTGTTCATGTGAACTTCTACGGATTGCCTCCGTTGCCTCATAACCATTCATAACAGGCATTTGTACATCCATTAAGATCATATCATACTCACCGGGCACGGACTGTTCAAATGCTTCCAAAATTCTTTTGCCATTTTCACAAATAGTACATTCTGCACCTTCAAGCTTTAATAATTCCATTAGGATTTCTGCATTCAACTCATTATCCTCTGCACAAAGGATGCGCATTCCATCCAGAATATCACTATCTGTCTCATGCATTTCTATCTGTTCTGTCGAAGAAACTACTCTGTTCTCCACAATTTTTAGATTTAAGATTACTTCAAAACTACTTCCGCGATTTGGTTCGCTTTCAACCTCAATCGTTCCCCCCATCGATTCAACCAGATTTTTAGTGATTGCCATTCCCAGACCAGTTCCCTGTATTTTGTTTGTTACGGAACTTTCTGCACGAGTAAATGCGTCAAAGATAGTTTCTTTAAAATCAGCAGACATTCCCATACCATTGTCACTGACTATAAAATGATATTTTCCATATGTAGAAGAGTTTGTCTCACTTTCTTCTGCTATAAACTGGATTATTCCACCTTCCTGTGTGTACTTTATTGCATTAGACAACAGATTACTGAAAATCTGCATCAGATGAACCTTGTCGCCATTTACCCACTCATGTTTAAGGTTTTCTTTTGTGATTATAAAACTCTGATTTTTTTCGTTTGCCTGTGAATGAAATATTGTATTGAGTTCTTCTATAGCATCCAGAATAGAAAAATCAGAATATTTGAAAACTGTTTTTCCAGCTTCAATCTTGCTCATATCCAAAACATCATTAATAATTCCTAATAGATGCTGAGAAGAAATAGCTATTTTATCTGCATACTCTATAACTTTTTCTTTGTCGCCGGCATTATGTCTGATTAATGATATAATACCAATGATTGCGTTCATAGGTGTGCGAATATCATGCGACATATTGGATAAAAAATCTGTTTTTGCCTTATTTGCATTTTCAGCGGTTTGTAGAGCCTCAATAGCAATGTTCTTAGCCTTTTTCAGATTTTTATTAGCTTCTTCCATTTCGCTTATAGCCATTGCCTGAAGCTCATTGTTTCTTTTTTCAAATTTAACTTTTTGATTTGCAATACTGAATCTGGAAATACTGTAGAATAATCCAGCAAAAAGCAAGAGTATAAATCCTGTCATGAGCATTGTAGTAAGCCCAATCGTTTTCTGGTATTCTTTCAACACATTATCTACTGTCGCTTTTTTTACAATACAAATCAACATCGTATTGTTGCTTTCTATCGGACAATATCCCAAATAATAAGGCTCATCTTTCCCCATAAGTTCTACTCCCTTTTTTCCCCCCGCAATCTTTTTATTCAGAGAATCAAACTCTTTTTCTGTTATAGCATGATCACTTTTCAAATGTTTCAGTAATGAATAATTTCGAAAAAAAATGTCATCCTTCTGGTTCGTATAAGTAATATTTCCATCATCATCCAACATGAAGAGATATGCACTTCCATCATATCCTCCAAGATTTAACATGGAGTCTAATTTCGAATGATCATACACTGTTCCAATCGCTGTATAAGTTTCCCCATTAATCGTATATTCCTGACATGGAATTGCTACCAAATAACCGTCTTTTTTCACTTGTTCAAATTCCAAAGCGACCAATTTTCCAATATTAGATCCGTTTCTCAAATCCAGCAAAAGCTTACTAGGCATATCAACTTTCAGTTTTGTTCCATCTGAGGTTATAGCTTTTCCATTTTCCTGTAGAAATAAAAGTGTACTCTCAGATTCTTTTTCCCATGCATTAAAAAAGATTCGGTTATTTTCTGTTTCAAGGGATATTTTCTTCTCTTTACACAGATAGCCCTCAACAAAATGTAACTGTCTATAGTATCCACTCACTTGCATATCATAGGTCTGTTGAATCTGTTCGACAACAGCTTCCATACTGATTTCTCCATTTACCTCAATATATGTATTCATCCTATTCAACAGAAACTTTACAAAAACAAAACTTGAAAGAATGAAAATTATGACAAACAATGGCATTATTATTTTTTTTCTCTTAATTATCTCTTGTTCTATTTGCACTTTATTTTTCAACCTCTATATAGTCTTCTGGTGCTGACGGTTGCTGCCCATTTGACATGGCCGCAATCCATGCACTAGATAATGTTGTATCCCCTATTTGCTCAATAGCACATTTTGGATTAATTTTTTTCAAAATAGATTTTGTCGTATCCGTAAGAAGAATGGAATACTCGTTTTCAAAATTCACTGTGCTTTTTTCTTTTGAATCTTTACTATTCATTGCACTACGAAAAGCATTATAAGCCTGCATTTCATCCATTTTCCCTGATAATAATCCGTGAACAGCTTCAAGACTGGCATCGAATGATTTTTGAGCAGAATATCGGATATAAATAGAAGTATCTTTAATTTCTTCTTCCAAGCCTGGTACATTCTGCATCATTGATGGAACATCTGTGTTAAGCGAAATCACACCACTTCCATCTGCAATCAGTTTTTGTCCCTGTTCCGAAATCATACAATCCAGCACATCTAATGCTGTATCCAGTTTTTCCTTGTTTTTTTCCAATTCTTTATTGAATGCAATATTTAAGGATGGGAACATATACACAAAAGAACTATCTGAAGTCTGTGAAAAATAAGGAATACGAATTAGTTCCGCATCCATCTGATCTTGTAATTTTTGCATATCTGTAGGCTGTCCATGAAACATTGCTGATTTTCCTTCAACAAACATCTGAGTTCCTGTATTAATATTAACATTAATATCCTCTTTACTAAAATGCGAATCTTTAAGGAACTGACTTGTTTCCGAAAAAATTCTTTTCCATAGTACGTCGTCAAATTTTATTTCACCAGCTGAAGTTTCGGCTTTGTTTCGCCAGTCAATACCATCCAAACTTGTAAATTCACCAATCGCTGCCGCCTGAATTATTTCTTGATTTGACCAGTCTTCTGCAAGGTCCATCGAGTAGGGTTTTATACCCTTATCATAAAATTGCTGGCAAACCTGTACGTATTCTTCATAATTTTCCGGAACTTTGATTCCATACTGATCAAACAGTGTCTTGTTGGCAATAATCGTCTGCGGAATTGCACAGATTGGCAACCACTGAATTTCATCATCTGTATCCTTATAATATTCCACTGCATAGGAATAGTACTTAGAAACCACATCATAAGAAGCAATATTTTTCATTAAACGATTTTCCCACAGATACACGGTAAGGTGATCGTTTTTTTAGATTGTCCATATCCAGCCAAAATACCAGTTACTAAAAGTACACCAGACACCAATGCGGCCAGATAACATTTTGTTTTTTGCATACGTCAAATTCCTTATTCTTTCGATTAAAACACATTTCAATATTTTCGTTTTACAAGCCCTTTAGCTTTGTGTCACAGATTTTCATCTGCTTTGTCTCAATTCTTTTTATTATAGCATTTTATTTTTTCACGTCCATATTTTTCACGTTAATGTAAAAAATGAAACACTTACATATATACAGAAACAAAGAAATTAATCAAGAAATATGGAACCCGAGATCCATTTGAGATCATGGATCAGATGAACATTGTTGTCGGGGAAACTTCCAGATATAAGACACTGAAAGGATATTGTTTTATGAGCTGCAAGACGATACACTCTACAATATGACGGATAATACAGAATACCAGGCCAATCTGTTTGCTGCCGATCTGCTGATTGAAGATGAGGAAATCGAAGATATGGTTCAGAACGAGGCCAAGCTTATCATATGCCGATGGAGATTCAGAGCAATTTCCTGGCGAAATAAAGTAAATAAAGATCCTGTTCTATATATCATAGTATGAACAGGATCTTTTTATAATGATTTATTTTCTATCTAAAATTTTATTAAACCGACTAAAGACTCCATAGTTTGTGTGTTTGACTTACTGTTTATATCTATCTTTTTTAGACATAAACCAATAAAATATAACACAAAATGCTAAAGCAAACACAACACCAAAAACATTTTGAATCACTCTAAGACTAACCGCTCCTTGTAGTCCATAAGTCTCTGCAGCAATGGCTAAAGCACCAAATGTGTTAAATACTGCCTGCCAGCCATATTGTGCTGAAAATCCTACACCGATTCCACCAAGAATTCCTATATATGCATAGATTGACGAAGGAAGCAGAAAATATA